>Ga0187766_10000214_pt1 | contig 30950 bp, 35 predicted proteins | sample 0216_QUI02_MP05__4_FD_132971 | JGI IMG/M metagenome (GOLD analysis project Ga0187766, IMG submission 132971) | Tropical peat soil microbial communities from peatlands in Department of Meta, Colombia - 0216_QUI02_MP05_20_MG | ecosystem: Environmental > Terrestrial > Soil > Wetlands > Peat ... | reverse complement strand
CAGTAAGGGTAAGGGTCCCGGACGAATACTACGAAATCACCCTCAGGCTAAGGGAGCTCTACAACGACAAGGTGAAGAAGCTTTTGAACGGCGGCTTCCTGAGGAGCAACAAAGTCTCCAAGAAAGCCCTGCTCGAAGCGAGGAGCGCGATCTCGGCAAGGCTGAGGTCCGCCCAAGCGAACGGGGGGCAGAAAGGGTACATCTTCGGAGCGATAATGAACCAAGCACAGGCCGTCGCGATCCTGCACGCAATTGAAATGGTGGAGACGCAGGGTGCGCCCCCCCTCTTGAGATATCTTCAGAAAATGCGGGATAGACCAGACAAGGGCAAAGCAATTTCTTCACTCTTGCGCGACCCGAAGTGGCTCAAGGTGGAAGACGAGGCAGCCAAGCTCACGTCGTTCCCCCATCCAAAGGTTTCCGTGATGCTCGACGTTGTCAGGCAACAGCTCCTGAAGAAGCCTGGCTCGAGGATCATAGTGTTCACCCAGTACAGAGATACCATCGAGGACCTAGTGAAAGCGCTGGAGAAGGAAGGGCTGAGCGCCAGGCGCTTCGTGGGGCAGTCGGACAGGGAGGGGAGCAGGGGTATGGATCAGCAACTGCAGACTAAGACGCTGGAACTGTTCCGCAAGGGGGAGTTCAAGGTCCTTGTGAGCAGCAGCATAGGCGAGGAGGGCCTGCACGTACCGGATGTCGATCTGGTCGTGTTCTATGAGGCCGTCCCTTCGGAGATTAGGTACATCCAAAGGCGCGGACGGACAGGACGTACAACAGAAGGCAGGGTCGTAATACTTCTGGCGGAGGGGACTGTGGACGAAGCCTACTACTACACCACCCTCCGAAAGGAGAGCAGGATGAAAGAACTCGTAAGGGAGACAAACATGGGGCCACGTCGGCACCCTCGAAACCCCACCCTCATGGACTTCGTTGAACGCTAGGCCCTGCTACCGACGACTGACACCTTGATCAGGTTGGTCGTTCCTTTCATTCCAGGAGTCCCAGATGTGACGACGATGCGCTCCCCTTCCTTTGCGAGTCCCAACTGCTGAGCGGCCGCATCGGCGCGCTCGAAGAGCCAGTCAATGGTCTTCGCCTTCTGCGAAACCAGAGGAACGACCCCCCTGTAGAGCTTCAGCTCGCGCGCCACACGGCCATCAGTGCAGATGGCCACGATGGGGTGCTGGGGGCGATACATCGAGACTCGGCGAGCGGTGGCGCCTGTTTCTGTAGGAGCCACAATGGCCTTGGCCTTGACGTAGTCGGCGAGACGACAGGCAGCACGCGCGATGGCCGAAGCAGTGTCTTGGGTCTCGGCCTCAGCAGGCGCACGAGCGTAGGATTGGAGAGCACTCTCAGTGGAGCGTGCTATCCTGTCTAGCATCCTAACTGCCTCCACGGGGTATTTGCCCACGGTCGTCTCTTCGGAGAGCATTACTGCGTCGGTGCCGTCAAGGATTGCGGTGGAGACGTCGGTGACTTCGGCCCGGGTCGGAACGGGAGAGCTGACCATGCTAAGGAGCATCTGGGTAGCCACTATGACTGGCTTCCCCGCACTGTTGCACCTCCCGATGATGTCCTTCTGAATTGCGGGGACAGTCTCGATGGGCACCTCGATCCCTAAATCCCCTCTTGCCACCATGGCCCCGTCAGATTCCTCCAGGATACCGTGGAGGTTCTCGACTGCCTCCTTCTTCTCGATCTTTGCAATGAGCCTCGGGCCGTCCGGAGGGACGAGCTTCCTGACCGCCCGGACGTCCGCAGGAGTTCGGACGAAGGACATGGCCACGTAGTCAACCCCCAGGCGGATGCCAAGCCTGAGGTGCTCGACGTCCCTGGGGGTCGGATACTGAATTCTTAGCTTCACACCCGGGGCATTGATACCCTTCCCGGAACTGAGAATGCCGCCGGCCAGTACGGTGCAACGGACCCCGGCAGCGACATCGTCCTCCACCCTTAGGCGGATGATCCCGTCGGCCAGGTACAGGACATCCCCCCTCCCCACGGAGGTGAGAAGGTCAGGGTTCCCCACCGGGATGATGGTGGCGTTCCCATCGACGTCCGCAGATGTGAGAACCACCTGTGATCCGTTTGGAAGTTCCACCGCACCACTCGCAATCCTCCCGACGCGTATCTTGGGTCCGGGCAGGTCCTGGAGGATCGCGACGATCTTACTCGCGCGTCTCGATTCTCCGCGGATGGTCCCTATCTCTTGGATGTGGCTCCCCCTGTCGCCGTGCGAGAAATTGATCCTGAAGACGTCAACCTGCGGGACCAGCCTTCGGACCATCCGGGCCGACCTGCTGGCAGGCCCTATCGTGCAAACGATCTTTGTCTTTCGCATCTGCCTAGGACGCCCTACCTCCCCGGCACGCGATAAAGCTAGAGCCACGCGCTGAGTTCGGTCATCCGGGCCTCATTAACAGTAGGCCTTATAGCCCCAGCGAAGACGGGACCGACGATTAACCAGTTCAGGAGTAGATGTTTGACTCATGGCGCCATCGCTCGAAGCGATCAACCTGACGAAGAAATTCGGCAGCTTTACAGCGGTCAATGGCCTAAGCATGAAGATCCAGGGGACGAAGTGCGTTGGATTCCTAGGTCCAAACGGGGCTGGAAAGACCACCACCATGAAGATGTTCACAGACCTCATTGCTGCGACCAGCGGAAGCGCCCTCATCAACGGAGTTGACATCCGGAAGGACAAGAAGGCCGCCCTCGCTTCGTGCGCGACCCTCATCGAGACTCCTGAGATTTACCCCTCGCTAACTCCAAAGGAGGCATTCATGATGCTCTGCGATATTAGGGGGGTCCCTCCTGACGAGCGAGGCAAGAGGATCGACGACGCTCTCGCCAACGTGAAGATGCAGGAATGGACGAACAAGAAAGTCGGGAGCTTCTCCAAGGGAATGAAACAGCGTGTGAACGTCGCATCGACACTGCTCAGCGACCCCCAGGTGATAATTCTGGACGAGCCCTCCACCGGGCTTGATCCCAGGGGCATGAGCGAAGTAAGGGAGATAGTGAGGTCACTTGGCAACAGGCTGGTGTTCATGAGCTCCCATCTCCTTGCTGAGGTTACCGAGGTCTGCCAGGAGGTGGCCGTCATCGACCATGGTAAGCTGCTCGTGTATGACACCATAGACAACGTGACAGCGAAGTTCGCCGGAGGCACGGGCGAAGTCCAAGTTGGTTTCGCCGGTCCTGTCACCCTTGAGACCGGGGCCGCAATATCGAAGATAGAGGGGGTGCTGTCGTTCTCGAGACTAAACGACAGGAACCTCTCGGTGAAGTTCAACTCGGGAGTAATCTCACAGGCGAAGCTGTTCGAGGCGATAGCGGACCTGAAGTCAGGCGCCCAGACCTTCGCATCGACGACCGGGCTGGAGGACGCCTACCTGAGCCTCGTTAAGGAGACGCTTTAGAAAATGAGCGAGAGCCAACTCACCCACGCGCGGGTCAGCACCATTTCCCAGATAGGGACAATCGCCAAGTACAACTTCCTGAACTACTTCAGGGCGCGCAGGTTCTACGTCCTGCTGGTGATAATCCTCCTCATTTCGGGGCTCCTGACGGTACTCGTTGCCTACTACCGACCGGTGACCTTTCTAGGGCTCCCCGGCATGCCTGTTTCTTTGGCGGCCCTGGGGTTCTACGGAGCTTCGTGGGGAGGGTTTGTGAGTATCATCGTGGTGCTCTCCGCCGCTTTCTTCGGAGGCGACGCAATATCGGGCGAGTTCCAGAACAAGACTGGCTACTTCCTCGTGCCTAACCCGATAAGGAGGTCGGCGATTTACGTTGGGAAGTGGGTCGCCGCGCTCGCCGCATCCTCGATCATCCTCGGCATCTTCGCGCTCACCATAATGGCGAACGGGCTCTACTACTTCCCCGGTGCCGTGCCCTGGCAGTTCGAGCAATCCCTTGCGTTTGCCTGGATCTACATGATAGCAGCCCTGTCCTTGGCGTTCGCGTTCAGCTCGGTCTTCAAGAGCAGCGCGATCTCGATCCTGATGAGCGTGATTCTCCTACTGCTGGTGTTCAGCATCATAGATGCGGTATCGGCAGACGTGGTCGGAATAGAGCCTTGGTTCTCAATCACCTACGGCGCGGGGATTGTCACGAGCATCCTGAATGCCACCTACCCGGCTCACGTTACTACACAATCCCTGGGCTCCGTGGTCGGAGGGGCCAACCGGACAAACGCTCGTTTTTCAATCACGACTTACTATGCGACAGTTCCCGAGGGGCTTGAGATATTGATCATCTACTTCATCGTCATGGCGGTGATAGGACTCTGGATCTTCCAGAGGAAGGAATTCACGTCTTAGAATGCCTCGGGGGCCACCCCAGATCCAGGATTGAAGACGAACATCTCTCCGATGTGGCTAACGTACTTCATGATCAAGTGGGGCGAGGTCAAACAGAGCGAGTCAGACCAAAAATGCACCGTTTGCGGGAAGCCGTTGAAGAAGACTGAAGCCATAACGGATGAGAAAGGGAGGAGGTACGAAGGTTTTGTCTGTCACATTGACAAGCAGGTTACCTGGGTGAAGGCACGCTAGGGCGCTGAAGATTTCTTCGCCCTGAACCCCTCGCCATACTGAAAAGCCCTGTTCATGTTCTTCGCCCACTTCTTCTCGAACACCTCGTCCAAGTTCGCATTGGGCTCTATGAGCCTCGAAGCATCCAAGACATAGAATATTACATCGACGAGCTCCTCTATCGTCTCGTCTGGAGGCTTCCCCTTCTTCCAGGAGTCGCCCGCCTCTCCAAGCTCGATGAACGCGAAAAGAAGCTTGTTCGCGATCTCGTCAGGTGAATTACCGAACCCCTTTGCCACGACAAGCTCCTCAACCTTCTTTTTGGCTTCCTCCAAAGATGGCACGGAAGTACGCACACGTGAAGGGCCTAAGAAGCTTTATGCTTGGGGGCGTAGACTGCCCTGTAATACGCGCAGGACTCGGCTAGAGTGCAAGACCAACAGTGTGGGCCGATTGGCTTGCATGTAGTCTGGCCGAACCTGACGAAGAGATCATTCAGTTCAAGCCAGTACCGCCGGGGAACGGTCTTGACCAAGGCTGCCTCGGTTTCTTCTGGCTCTTTTGTTCTGACGAGCCCGAGCCTGTTGGATATCCTGTGGACGTGCGTGTCCACGGGGATAGCGGGCTTGTTGAACGCGTAGACCAGCACGCAGTTGGCGGTTTTCCTCCCGACAGAATGTAGTCTCAGGAGGTCCTCCTCGTTGTCGGGGACCTCCCCGCCGAACTCGTCGACAATCTGCTTCGCGGCTTTCATGATGTTCTTGGTCTTCATGTTGTAGAAGCCAGATGGCTTGATAAGCTTCCGGACTGCTTTGGGGTTGGCATTCGCGAGCTGGGCCGGTGTCTTGTAAACCGAAAACAGGTTTTCGGTTGCCCTGGTCGTGTTTTCATCGCGGGTGCGGTGAGATAGGATGGTGCTGATCAGGATCCGGAAAGGGTCACTGCCTGTTGCATCCTGAAGCTGGGCGAGGGCTGTAGCGCGCTTGTCGGTGGAGCCGTAGACCATCTTGCGGATCTCCCGCAGGACGACAGGGAGTCCTATGCGCTTGCCATTACCCAGGGCTCTTTCTTGCACCAGCTCGCGATCTCCTCGCAGGTCTTTGGCAGATCGTATTGCGGATAGTACCCAAGCTCTTTCCATGTAGGCTGCGCGTCAATGCGCAGTGCCGCCTTGAGCTGCTCCGATGCGTATTTCGGGAATGCGGACCCTGAGAGGAACCCTTGTTTCTTGAGCGAGACGTTGCGCCCCAGCGTCTCAGCGAGGCCGCGGGCGATCTCCTGGAGAGTCGAGTCGAACGACTTGACAAGGAAGGAGCTGCCAGTGGCGCTCTGCCCCAGTGCCGCCCTGTACATCGCCTGGGCAATGTCCTTAGGATGCGAGTACGACATCGACCCCCCGGACGGGACTACTACCTTCCCCGCCTCAATCATGCGAAGCAGTGGGACTACCAAGGACTCATCTCTCGAACCGATTGCCTTGGCAGCTCTGATGATTGCCACCCTGGTTTGAGGGTTCCGCTTCGAGAACTCCTGCAGAAGTCGCTCTGCTTCAGCTTTCGAGCGCTGGTATTCGTTCTCTGGCCGTAGGGAATCGCCGGGGATAATTGTCTTCGCGCGGAACCCGTAGACATCAATGGTACTGAGATGGACGAAGGCTCTTGCTTTCGCCTCCGTCACCACCTCGAGCAGGTTGAGGAGCCCCTCGGTATTGGCCCAGGAGTACCCGGCGTCCGAATCGGGCATCGGCGAAGCGAGATTGTAGACTACGTCGACCCCTTCCATGGCCTCGTGCAGGCTGTGGTGGTCAGCGAGGTCCGCTTCAATGCCCTGGACTCCGTTGGTGTCCATTATTTTGAGGTGTGATCCTTTCCGGAACACCCCTTTCGAGATCTCCCCCTGCTGAAAGAGGTATTCCACCAGGTGGCCGCCGACGAACCCGGTCGCGCCGACGAGCAGGTTCAATCCGGCCGCCCCCCTTCGCCCAAGTGGTGATGGTGGTGGTGCTCCTCCTTCCCTGGCTTGGTTTCGAACTCACCCCTCACCAGCCGAAGCTGCATGTCCTCTTCGAACTTGTCAAAGTCTCCTGCTAGCGTCTGGATACGCGCCCTCGCGGCATTCGAGAACTGGGGCGAGAAGTTCTGCCCCCCAAACCTCCCGTAGGCGACCCCGGAGAACCGCACCTTGGCGCCCTTGAGTTCCACATATCCTCTGATGAGGTTGGCGACCTCCCCCTCGCTCACATAGTCCACGACAATGGTATATGGCGGGAGAGTCAACGCCTGAAGCACCCCTTCAAGTGGTGCTTAAAGCCAATTCCGGATGAGAATGCACTGTAGGGCCGACAGGTTCCCTACATCTGGAAGTCAGGCGGACGGTAGCGAGCTTGTACCATCTCCTTCAGCGAGGTCACAAGGGCGAAGCTCGAATTCACTATGTCCGTCTGGGTGAGCATGCCGACCAGCTTCCCTTCTTCGAGCACAGGGAGCTTCTTGACGCCCGCGTCCGCCATAATCTTCGCTGCGACCTCTATGCGCTCGTCGGGCGCGACTGTGATCAGCTTCTTCCTGCAGATGCTGACCGGGGTCTTCCGGGGGTCCAGACCTTTGGCGACAAGCCTCGAGATATCACCTTCGGTAAGCATCCCCGTAGGTCTGCTGCCCTCCACAATTACTAACGCCCCGATCTTCCATTTGGCCATTGCCTTCGCCGCCTCAGCGATGGTCGCACCTCCCCCGACAGTCCGCACGCGCCTCGTCATCACGTCTTTCACGTATATCATACGCTCATCTCGCGACCAAGACCGGACAATGCGCGTGGTTCACCAGCCCGGAAGAGACACTCCCCATGATCAGCTTCTTGAATCCAGTCATCCCCCTCGTGCCTGTCACAACGAGGTCCGCCTTTTCATTGCCGGCAAATTCCACCAGACCCTCGACGACCGAAGGCGCCTCTATCAGCTCGCCCTTTGCCTCGACCCCCTGCTTCGTGGCGAGCTGTATTCCCTTCGACAACACCTCCTTCGCGCTGGCCCTCTTGGCGTCTTCGAGTGCCTTGTAGTCGGGGATTGGCATCCCCGAGGTTGCGCTGTAGCCAACGGATGGAGATGAAAAGACGTGGACCACAATCAGCTCGGAGCCGAACTTCAGAGTCAGGGCGCAAGCCAGGCTGATCGCCTTCACCGCGTCGTTCGAACCATCGAACGCTACGATGATCTTCCTGAGCCCGGCTTCGACCCCCATACTGCTCCGCACGCGAGATACCCTACCCGCTATTTAATGCGGTTTTCCTTTCCCACCCTTGAGAACCGTAGTGGCGAAAGTAATGGGTTCCGCCGTGGTTTCAAGTGGCCCTTTTCTCAGAACCTAAGGGCTGAGGGAGCGCCGGAAGGGCGGCTTGGGCGGGCTGAGAGGGCAGCGTGAGAGGCGCTTTCCCCCTAAAACTGATTATCAAAGTCGATAATCGACTTCGCACATTATAAGCCGCACAGGTTAGGGATGCCCTATGGAAAACGTAAACATGACCACCCATGGTAAATGGGCTGGACGTTTCATCTGGGCCGCTGTAATTCAGGGACTCATCGCAGTGGTAGCCACCATCCTCATCGTCGAGCCGTGGAGCGCCCTCGGCATCAACTCCTACTACTCACCTTCGAAGGTCATCGCAGGAAACGGAGCCGGGACCTGGCTGTTCACCGGTTACATCGCGTACTTGGTCGTAGGCGTAGTCGCGACCGCGGTAACCGCGGTGTTCTACTTCTACATTGAAGACATTCAAGCAAAGGTGTACAAGGGATTCTCGAATCTGCTCGCTTGGGGCCACTTGATTCTCATGAACGTCGGCGTCGCGGGTGCAATGATCATCATGATGTATCAGGGCTACCTCGCAGGCGTTGCCGCAGCACCAGTCGCAGAAGGCGGCCTAGGTTACAGCGCAGGACAGATCCACGTCAATATTCTGGCTTGGACGGTCAACCCAATCGGAGGGTTCGTCCTCGTGGCGTGCCTCGGAGCAATCTTGGGTGGTCTTGGGTATTTCCTGAGAAGCGCGTCCAAGAAATAGGACACGCTTCCTCCCCGTTTTTCAGTCAGGACAGGACGGAATAGACTCAAATAAGCTATCTCCAGGTTTTGCCGCGTTTGGAGATAACCGATCAGTCCCGCGTGCAGGCGCTGGTAGAGGGGCTGGCAGACGAGTACTCCAGGAAGATCCTACTATCGGCAATTCCCAAAGCGAAGTCGGTCGAGGACATGAGCCGGGAGAACGCCATCCCCCTGAGCACGTGTTACAGGAGGGTTCACGAATTGCTCGACAGCCAAATACTGGTGGTCGAGAAAATCATAGTCACGCCCGATGGCAAGAAGTATGAGCTCCTTCGCAGCGCTTACAGGGCGGTCAACGTCACGTTCGATGGAGGGGTGATGAAAGTGGACGCTCTGATTAACGAAGACGTCGCGGAGAAGCTGAGGCGCCTCTGGATGACAATGAGGGAGGCAAAGTGATTGTCATCGTTGAGAATCGGCATCAAACATAGAAACAGCATGGGAGGTGAGACCTGCTAAATGGATCCAATCTACCTAGACATAGCGCAGACTCTAATCCTCGTATTCGGGGGAGTGGTCGTCTACTACGCCGCGAGGGCCTACGGGAGGACCAAGAGCCAGGCGATGTTCCTCCTTGCAGTTGGGTTTGCGTGCGTCGCCATAGGTGCACTGGCAGCCGGCATAATCTACAACATGAACACCGCAGACCTCAGCACGCCAATAACCGTCCAGGCGTACAGCCAGGCCGTCGGGTTCCTGGTCATTCTCCTCTCTCTCGTAAGGGCGAAGAGCTGACAGGCGAAAGTACCAGGGAGACCTTCGGTTACACAGGTTAGGCGAAACACCCTTGAATGCTCCGCCCAAGGGTGAGTCGGCGATTATGCCCTCACAGGGCGGTCCCAGGTACTGGGAGAGGAACATCGAGCGCATCTCTCGCCAAGAGCTGCGGAAGCTTCAGAAGAAGAGGCTGAAGTTGGTGCTCAACTATGTCTACAGGCGAAGCCCCTTCTACAAGCGCGTGTTCAAAGCAAGAGGCGTCGACCCGTCCGACTTCGTCGACCTGTCGGACTTGAGGAAGTTCCCGTTCACCACAAAGGACGACCTGAGGCAGTATTCCTATCCCTATGGGGGGGAACTGCTCTGCGTACCAATGAGCGAGCTGATTGGTTGGCACATGACCAGCGGGACGACAGGTCGGCCGACGGTCGGCCCATACACTATCCGGGACCATCGAACCTGGATGAATGTGATGGCGAGGACCCTCGTCACCGCAGGTGTCAGGCCCGGTGACATACTGCTGAACATCTACGGCTACGGCCTTTTCACGGGCGGGCTGGGCTTTCACCAGAGCTGCCACATGGTTGGCGCTTCTGTGTTGCCGTGGAGCGTCGGCAGGACAGAACCCATGGTGCAGGCCATCCGGGACTTCAAACCCACGGTGATGACCGGAACGCCCTCCTACCAGCTGTACGTGCTGGAGACGCTGCGGAAGAATGGGGTTGACCCGCTCCAGAGCTCCATCAGGGTAACGATTCCTGGGGCCGAGGTGTGGACGGAGGAAATGAGGCGGCGGATTGAGGAAGGATACGGCCTGAAGGCGAAGGGAGGGGGCGCGAGGAACGTCTACGGGGCCACAGAGCTACTCGGCCCTGGGAGCGGGCAAGAGTGCGAACAGGAGGACGGGTTCCACTTTTGGACAGACCAGTTCTTCCTCGAGGTGCTGGACCCCGAGACAAGTGAACCAGTCGAGCCGGGGGAGGAGGGGGAGATGGTGGTAACTGCGATGACCAAGGAGGCGATGCCTCTGATCAGGTACAGGATGAGGGACCTCACCGTCCTGGACGATTCCGATTGCTCGTGCGGCCGGAACGCTTTCCCACGGTGCATGTGGGTCACTGGGAGGGTGGACGACGTCATTCACTACAGGGGGACCAAGATCTGGCCAAGCGCGATACAACAGACCATGTTCCGGTTCCCCGCGGTAAACGACTACCTCGTAGAAGTCGATAGAAGCGGAGACAAGGGGTTCCGAATAACCGTCGAACTGGCCTCAGCCCGCGACAGCCCGGATCTGAGGCAGAAGATAGAGAAGGAGATGGGGAAGACTCTCATTTTCATCTCGCCGAAGCTTTCGTTCGTCAAAGAGGGAACCCTCCCGAGATACGAAGGGAAGTCGAAGCGGATCCTTGTGACCTAGAGACCAGGACGCCACGGATGAGCACCGCGGGGCCTTCGTATCAGTGAGAGACGACTTTGACGTTCCTTCCGAAACGCTTCGGGAGAACCCATTTAATACCAAAACATGGGACTCACGAAATATGGCAACGCCAGCGCAAGCCAAAGAGGCAAAAATAGACGTTCACTGGAAGGAGGAGCCGCTCATACCGCCGCCCGCGAGCTTCGTCAAGCAGGCGAACGCTCCCGACAAGAGCATCTACGAGAGGTTTTCTGAAGAGAACTTCCCACAGTGCTTCGACGAGTACGCAGACATGCTGTCCTGGGACAAGCGCTGGCACACAACCCTGGACACGAACAACCCTCCCTTCTGGAAGTGGTACGTGGGGGGGAAGTTGAACGCCTCATACAACTGCGTCGACAGGCATCTTGCAGAGCATAGCGACAAGTCGGCGATTGTCTTCGTCCCCGAGCCTGAAGACGAGCCGCACCAGAACATAACGTACAGGGACCTCTACGCCAGAGTGAACGAGTTTGCGCTCGTGCTGAAGGAGTTCGCAGGGCTGAAGAAAGGAGACAGGGTGACATTCCACCTGCCAATGATTGCCGAGCTCCCCATTTCGATGCTCGCATGCGCCAGGCTCGGCATAATCCACAACGAGGTTTTTGGCGGATTCAGCGCCAAGGCGTGCGCCGACAGGGTTGTGGACTCGAAGAGCCACGTACTAGTCACCTGCGACGGGTACTACCGCAATGGCCAGCTGATCGACAAGAAGAAGGACGCCGACGGCGCCGTCGAGGAAGCCGCGAAGTTCGGGGCAAAGGTGGACAAGGTCCTCGTCTGGAGAAGGCACCCCGGCAAGTACGTCTCCTCGGTTCCCATGGTCGAAGGGAGGGATTTCTTCGTCGACGAGCTGGTGAAGAAGTACGCCGGAAGGACGGTCGAACCCGTCTCGATGGACTCGGAGGACACCCTGTTCCTGATGTATACAAGCGGCTCGACCGGGAAGCCCAAGGGGGTCCAGCACAGGACCGCAGGCTACCTGGCCTACGTAACAGGGACTGCGAAGTACGTACTGGACATCCACCCTGACGACATGTACTGGTGCCTCGCAGATATCGGCTGGATCACAGGCCACTCCTACATCGTGTACGGGCCGCTCTCGCTGGGCACGACAACGGTGATCTACGAGGGGGTGCCTACGTACCCGGACGCGGCGAGGTGCTGGCGGATAGCCGAGAAGCTAAAGGTCAACATCTTCCACACGGCCCCGACCACCATCAGGATGCTGAGGAAGGCGGCGCCAGACGAGCCTGCGAAGTACAACTACCACTTCAAGAGCATGACCACCGTCGGCGAGCCCATCGAGCCCGAGTCCTGGAGGTTCTATTACGACGTCATCGGCAAGAAGGAAGCGGTCATCACCGACACCTGGTGGCAGACCGAGACTGGCGGGTTCCTGTGCAGCACCGTTCCTGGGGCCATCTCGATGAAGCCCGGGAGCGCGGGTCCGGGGGTACCTGGAATCTACCCGGTGGTCTATGATGAAGACGGGAACGTGGTCAAGCCAGGAGAAGAAGCGGCGGGCAACATCTGCATCAGAAACCCATGGCCGGGAATCATGCAGACCATCTGGGGAGACCCTGACAGGTTCGTCAAGAGCTACTACGAGAAGTACTGCAAGGACAAGGCGAGCAAAGACTGGCGGGACTGGCCGTATCTCTCGGGCGACGGCGCGGTCGAGAGTGCTGACGGCTACTTCAGGATCCTCGGAAGGATAGACGACGTCATCAAGGTCGCCGGCCACAGGTTGGGGACAAAGGAGCTGGAGAACGCAGCTCTGACGGCGCCCGAGGTGAGCGAAGCGGCAGCTGTGGCAGTCACGGACGAGCTGCGAGGCCACATGCCGCTCATCTTCGTCTCTCTGAAGCCGGGCTTCGAGCCGAGCAAGGAACTTGCGGACAGAATAAGAAACAATGTGGCAAAGGAGCTAGGACCCATAGCACGGCCGAAGGCAGTCTACATAGTCTCCGACCTGCCCAAGACCAGATCCGGCAAGATCATGCGCAGGATCCTCGTGTCCATCTCGGAAGGGAGAGACTACGGCGACGCGTCGACTCTCGCCAATCCGGAAGTGGTAGAGAGGATCAAGCAGCAGGTCCAGGGCACTTAGGCAGAATCCGAGCGGTCGTCCAGAAACTGCCGTAGCCCTCGCGACTCCGTTTGGACTGAAGCGGTAGTCCTGCCTAGACTCTGGGCTTGACTGGGAACATGGGAAGGATGGCCTTTCCGTACACCTCGTTCAACAGCTGGGCGATGGACGCGTACATGGCGCTAAGGCCGCAGATGATTCCCTCGTAGCCTGCGAATGTTATCACCGAGGAGTTGTTCCAAGCGTTCCCGGCGGCCAGGAGGAAGAAGAGTATGAACAGGGAGCCGAAGACGAACATGAGGGCGCCGTTGAGCCTGAGCGTCCCTACGAACATCAGGAGGGTGAAGAGTCCCCACATGAAGAGGTATGCTGCTAGCGAAGTGGACGGAGAGAACGACACTAGGCCCATTATTTTGAAGAGCACGACGAGTGCGAACGACTCCCAGAAAAGGCCGTAGGAGAGGAAGGCGGTCATACCGAAGGTGTTTCCCTTTCTGAACTCGAACGCCCCCGCCACGATCTGCGCAATCCCACCATAGAAGAGGCCCATGGTCAGGATTGGCGAGTCAAGCGGGATGGCGCCTGCGTTCCAGAGGTTGAGCAGGACTGTTGTCATGCCGAACCCCATCAGCCCCAGAGGTGCAGGATTGGCCAGGACTACCTCAGCCTTTGCCGGACCTGCGGAAGCCAACGGGCCGAGCGCCCGTCTGGATATTTTAAGCAGGTTCCCGAACGCGTTTGGGTGCGGGTCGCTGCCTAGCGCAGTGCTTCCGCCTGAATGAGTTCGGCCAGCTTCTGGAAGTAGAGCCTCGTCGCCATGGGCATGGCGTCGAGGTTTCGGTCTATCGCCTCGAGGACATACTTCACCGCTCGCTTTGAGCTCTTGAGCTCGAACCTCATCGGAAGTATGGGATCCTGTACGACGTCGATGGTCTCGACGAGACGGGCCGGCGCCTCTGCCTTTGCGTCGCTCGCAATCTTCTGATACCAGCCGGCCAGTACGTTCGGATCGAGCCCAAGCTTCAGGTCCTCTATCTCCTGAAGCAGCTTGTTGAGGACGAGCATCTCTTCGTTTGCCATTTGCCTACGACGTGTGGCCGGGCGGCCAGCGGTTTAAGGAAAAGTGTGTAAAGATGTTAGCGCCAGAGTCTAACTGCACCTCATTTCGAACAGCTCCGTCTTCTCGTACTCGGCCTCCCAGATGTGGGTGCTGTTCCTCCCCCTGCGGACTGAAAGCAGCGTGTATCCTGATGGTGCCTCGTTGTACGCCCGCTCTAGAATCCTCGGCCCCGGTTCCGAGTCCTCGTCGAAGGTCTGCACTATGTGCTGCCTGTACTTCTCGACCTCTTTCATGTAGTCGGTCAGGCAGAGCGTCTTCCCCTGGAGGCGGGAAGAAGTGATGAGCTTGACTTCGGTCCCGCACACCTCGCACTTCACCCTGGTCATGCCGTCGTTGAGGCATACCCTCCCTACCCCCACCACCAAGGGGTAGGTCCCGGGTTGGCTTTCGACGCCTCCGCAGATCACGCATTTTGCAGGTTCCTTCGTAGACGAATGCTGCAACTGATACAAGAAAAACGTCGCCGACCAATTTAAGGTTGCCCTGACGGCGATCTGATTCTTGAAGTTAGAATCGCTAGCCCGTTCAGAATGCCTCATCGAGGTCCCGACATGACCGGGATCCACGGCGACCGTAGACCGAGGTTCGTTGAGTCGCACTCATGATGGCCGAGCCCCTTCACAGGAGTGGGACTATCTCGTCCACGTTCGAGAGCTTGGCGAGTAGTTTCAGCCCGGGAGCATCTTGGTCTATCCCGGTGGTCACTAGGATCGCGTCAATCCCGGCCCTTGTGGCGCCGAGGATGTCCGTGTCAGCCTGGTCCCCGATCATCACAGCTTCGCTCTTCTTGGCCCCTGCTCTGTGGAGGGCGATGCTGAACATCAGGCGGGAGGGTTTGCCGATGACAACGGCGCGCCTCTTGCTGGCGTATTCGATCGCCTTAACCAGCGGACCTGCCGCCATCGCCGGACCAGACTTGTACATGTAAAGGCGAGAAGTGTGGGCCGCGACTATTCCTGAGCCGTTCCTGGCCAGTCGTGCCGCATGGTCCAGCTTTTCGTAGGTAATTCTCCTGTCTAGCCCCACGACGACGAAGTCTGCAGATTCACCTTCGGTCCTCACGTGCCCGCACCGCCTCATCTCTGCGTCTAGCCCCTCCTCACCGACGAGGAAGTAAGTCACCCTCCCGTGCCTTTCCTGCAGGTACTGGGCGGTCAGGAGCCCGCTAGTGAGCACCTCTTCCTTGTTCACCGGGATATCGAACTCAACGAGGCGTGCGTGCACGGTGGCCGCGGAGTCCGTGGAGTTGTTCGTCAGGATGAAGAGCCTTCTTCCTTCACTCCTCAAGGCGTCGATTGCCCTTGTTCCCCCAATCTTCGTTCTGCTCTCCTTGCCCCTGTAGAACACCCCGTCCAGGTCGAACAGGAAGAGCCTCTTGTAACGGAGAAGCCTCTTCAAGCTTCTGCCCTCACTTCTCCCTTTGCCGCGTCCAGTGAAACAGTGTCCCCAGGCAACAGGCGCGCAGCCGCCATACGAGCGACTCCTGCGATGACCGGAATCTCCTTTCCATACATCACCTTGGCCATCACAGAGCCTGTTACAGCGGAGAGGTCGATGCCTTCGGTGACTATCGCGACTGGGTTGTTCCCGAGCCGCACGGTCTCGAGGAACCATGATGACGCGGTCGTTGATCCTTTCCCGAAGGGATAGAACAGAATCTTCCCCTTCACGTTCTTCCCCCTGATGTCACTGCTCTCGTCAGTAATCACCCCGGTAGAGGGGTCGACGCCGTGGGCAAAGGTGAATGCCATCCTAGAGACGAGCGCTTCCCCGCGGGCGGTCCCCACGACCAGACCCTTGCCCTTCATGAAGCCTGGATTCAAGTTGTCACTTTCTCGATTATCTCCTTCTGTGAGGCGTATCCAACCCTGATTTCCCCCTCCGAGGATACAATTTCGGCGAGTTTGGCTGAATTGGTTAGGACCGTGTTGAACCCGAGGGCCTTCAGAGGGGAAATCTCTGCGTCCGTGCTGTGTGAAACACGAGCCCCGGCCCGCTCAATTGCATCGATTATGCCGGTCCGCTCGGCCATGTCGTAGCCCTGGGACGAAGTGTAAGCATGCATCCTGACCCCGCTTCGAAGCCTCCTGCCCTCAAGCATCCGTGCGAGCTCGCCAAGCTCGCTGACGGAGAGGTGGGGGACGCCGAAGGCGACGAGGTCGGGGAGCTCAGACATCCGGTTCAGGTCTGCTCTTACGTCTTCTAGACACGAGCGGGAGATCTCTATCTCCTCGACCATTTCTCCGCTGGAAGCTTCCGATAGAGTCCGGGAGCCAGGGGTGATGCCCGGGAAGTGTATCATAGTCACGGGCCCCGCCGCGGCCGCGCTCGCGCCAAGGTGCTTGATCTGGTCCGAAGTTACAGAACCGGGCAGGCCGGCGAGGGCAGGGACCCGAGTCCCTGAGTTTCTTCCGATGAAGAACCCGATCGACCGGAAGTCCAAATCGGTGAGTGCGCCTAGGTTTAGCCTGAATGACACCCCGGCCTTCCTGTTCTCGTCGAGAAGCATCCCGAACCTGGGGGTCAACCCCAGGACCGCGCAGGCAACATCCATCCCTGCTGTAATCTTGTTCGACCGGGAGCCCAGGACAGAGTTGGCGAAGACCACTGCACTGGACTCCGCCCAGGCGACTGTGTCGCCCTGCTTGGGGAAGTTGCAGACCTGGTACTGGACGCAGGTCCAGCACCTCATTCCTCCCATCTTGGCATATGCGTCGCAGAGCCTGAACTGCTGCCTCGCGTAGTCCTCCGGGATGCCGAAACTCCTCCAGTGCTGCAAATCGATGCTTGCCGGGTCGACTGATGTGGGCACTGCGAACTTCCCACCGGAGTTGGCGAACCGCTCTAGCACTTCAACGCCCGCCTCGTGCAAGCTGCTGTAGTGTGCGAGCACGTGTGCGGATTTGATGGGTACCAGCTGGTCCGCCCCTACAGCGTCCCCGACCTTGGAAGCGATCTCCATGGCGAATTGCTTCGCCTCGCCCATTTCCCCACTGAGCATCCTCTCCTGGGCCGAGTCGAGTCGCAACTGTCGTCTTGGCACCGGAATCGGTTAAAAAGCCATTTGTGGTTCTTCATCCAGGACTTCGATTCACCCGCCAGGTTTTTCTGGCGTCGGCATAGAGACTCGATAGTAATCTCCTGCCACCTGTTGCCGAACAGAGTTCGTTTTGAAGTTGGATTTGCAGTAGAATTGGCGCTGTGAAGTGAGGAATTCTCGGATGCGCGAAGACATTCAAGCCCACCATTCCAGAGGCGGGGCGGTGGCCGGGTCAGGCGATTCCGATGGGGTGGGCAAATAGGTTCGCCAGAGCCTCTCTCTTCGCGATCGGCTTGGATTGTGTTCGGGCTCTAAATATGCCCAGATCTGATTTCTTGCTCGTGGAGACTCCTCCAAACTACCAGAGGACGGTCGCGGTAAACGACAAGTTCTGCTGGCTGTGCATCAACTACGTCGATAGCTACTGCAAGATGTATGAGATTCCAGTCCAGTTTAACTTCACCTGCGACAGTTGGAAGCGGAATTGGAACGTCCACTAGGCCGTTCTCGTAAGTAGAACTCTGCGCACTGGAGATCACCTCCCGACGCGTGGACAAGTGGGATTCGCTGAAACTTCTCCTGCTTGCGGTCATTCTGTTCGCACACTCCGTTCCAATTGCCAACATATCGCCCCCTTCCAACTGCGTTTTCTGCCCTGTCGAACCTCAGGTGCTGGAGTACTAGGTGCTGGAGTGCGGCAAGGGGAAAAAGTGGGCGTCGCTCGCCATAAACGTCAGCCCCTTTTTCTGCAGGACAGCATGGATGGTGAGGTCGTTCTCGGCAGGGGTGCGTGCCATCTTCGTCTCGCCGAAGGTCTGCATGGTAGCTTCCCGCCAAAGACGGAATGATAGAACTTCATTGCATCCTCCGCCCTTCCCTCGAACGTCAGGTATGGAGTAAGCTGGGGGTCCATTGCCAGTGACTTGCTCTCATTCTATTTAGGCAGTGGCGGACGAACCTTCGGCGTGGCTCGCGCAATCGCGAATATTTGTGGGCGCCAACGCCTGCAAGGCTATAAGGCATGGCGAATGGTCGAAGGCAAGAGGGCTCGAGTGTGCAATCCAGCGCTGCTCCAAAGAAGGGTCAGGTCCGACCAAGGACGTTGCGATTATCCAAGCTGTTTGCGGACTGTTACGGTATCAAAGATGGCATCCCCGAGTTCAGGCTGCTCATCGGAGGGAAGTGGACTCGATCTCCTTCTGGGAGGACACTGATAGTCGATTCTCCGGCTGATGGCTCGGTGCTTGCCCGCGTGCAGGCAGCTACGGCGAAGGATGTGGAGAGGGCCGTGGCTTCGGCCTGGACCGCGCGGAAGTCGATCAGGGACATCCCCGCGATAGAGAGGATCGAAATCCTAAACAGGGCCAGACACATCATGGAAGCCCATCAGGAGGAATTCGCCCGCACGATGGTGCTGGAGGCGGGAAAGCCTTTGAGTTCAGCTGCCGCTGAAGTCAGGTCCTCGCTCAACAGAATCAAGATGACGATGGAGGAGGCCAGGAGTATTTTCGGCCAATACATACCCGGAGACTGGTCCGAGGACACCATGGCGAAGTTCGCCCTCGTAATCCACGAACCCCTCGGGGTGATCGCCTGCGTGACTCCGTTCAACTACCCCCTCTTCTCCGTGGTCGCCAAGGTCATCCCGGCGATAGTAGCCGGAGACACCGTCGTCGTAAAGCCGGCGAGCGACGACCCGCTTGTTGCCCTCCTCCTCTGCAGAGTGCTGCAGGAGGCAGGAGTCCCTGATGGGGTGGTGAATGCGGTCACCGGTTCAGGGAGGGAAGTGGGAGAGGCACTCGTGAGCAGCGAGCGCGTGAGCATGATAACGCTGACCGGGAGCACAGCGGTGGGAAGGAGAATCGCGAGCCTGGCAGGAATGAAGAAGCTGCACCTGGAACTCGGCGGGAAGGGCGCAGCCGTTGTCGCCGCGGATGCAGATATCTCGTTGGCCGCGAGAAAGGTGCTGGAGGGGAGTCTGAAGTATTCCGGTCAGAGGTGCGACGCGGTAAGCAGGGTGTTCGTTGAAGAGAGCATCGCGGACGCGTTCCTGGAGACGCTGCTTGAAGGACTGGGCCAGTGGAAGCTAGGAGATCCTAGAAATCCGGAAAACAACATGGGACCGCTCATCAACGAAGAAGCCGCCGAACGCGTCCAGTCCCTCGTGGACGATGCGGTAGACAAGGGAGCCAAGCTCGTCCGCGGGGGGAAGCACCGTGGTTCGTACTTCGAGCCAACGGTGCTGGACTCGGTCCCGATCGAAGCACAGATCGCGTCAGAGGAGACATTCGGTCCTGTTGTGACCATCGTGAGGGTGAAGAGCATAGCAGACGCGATTGAGCGGGTCAACGAGTCACGTTACGGACTTGACTCCTGTGTGTTCACCAATAGCTTCTACACCGCATGGAGGGTGACGAAGGCACTTGAGGAAGGGACAGTCACAGTCAACGACGCCCCCGCTCACGGCGTAGGGTACTTTCCCTTCGGCGGCAACAAGGACTCCGGAGTCGGGAGGGAGGGGGTTGGCTACAGCATCGACGAGATGACACGGATTAAGACGATACAGTTCAACCTGGCTCCCGGGGGCCTCGGCAAGGCTCGCCAGGCGCAGAGGATGTAGCGCCAACGAGCGAGACCACGGACGTCAGGCATCCTCGCGGTTCAGGCCTAGGTAACGTCTAAATACGTTCATCCGGCGCCGACGAAAGAAAATGGCTCAGTTCGCCAGAATCAAACTCACGAGCACCAACCTGCCCGAGCTCGAGAGGGTGGCCAACGACATCAGAGAGATTGCAGACAAGACGGGGGTGAAGGTCCGCGGGCCACAGCCGCTCCCGACGAAAAAGCTCAAGATTACAACGAGGAAGGCCCCAACCGGGGAGGGGAGCCACACCTTCGACCACTGGCAGCTGAGGGTCCACAGAAGGATTCTCGACGTTCAGCCTGACGACAGGACCATGAGGCAAATCACGAAGCTGAGAATCCCCGAAGACGTCAAGGTTGAGCTGATTCTAACTTCCTAGGGCTGGGTCTTTAACCAGTCAATGGTTCGCAGCAGACCCTGCTCGAGCGACAGCTCATACTCGTACCCCAGCTCTGACTTGGCCCTCTCGACTGACGGGTAGCTGATCTGGGGCTCAGCCTCCAGGGGGGTCCTGGGGGGAGCGAGGTTGAGTTTTGATTTCGAGCCGGTAAGGTTCTTGATCACCTCAGCCAACTCCCTTATGGTGACCGGCCTCTCGCCTCCGAAGTTGTAGGCCCTGCCCACGGCATTGTCGTTTCTTAAGATGGTAAGCGCCAGCTTCGCGAAGTTGATGGCGTGGGAGGGAGCTGTGGTGTCCTTGCCCCCGTTGAAAAGAGTCAGCGGCTCGTCCTTCAGGCATGCGCGGATGAACCTGGTGGTCGCCCTGGTGGGCTGGTCGAACTTCCCGAAGAGGAGCCAGCTCCTTGTGAGGGCGACTGGGAGGTTCTTCGTCCTGTAGAAGCTCATGGCAAGGTTCTCCAGTACGACCTTCGAGTAATCGTATGGCACCCGGGGGTCGAAAGGGGTGTTCTCTGTAACGGGGTTCTCCTTCGGAGCCCCGTATACGTTGGCAGAGGAAGTGCACAGGATCCGCGTAACATTCTTGCGTGCGGCGAGCTCCAGCATGTTGAGGCTCCCGAAGCAGTTGACCTCAAAGCAGAGCCTCGGGTCCTCTACGGTCTTCTTGATCTCCGTTATGGCAGCCATGTGGATTATTGTGTCGAAGTCGAGTGACGCAAGCTTGCCGAAGACGAAATCATTGTCCAGGAGGTTCCCCGAGACTTCACAACCGGCGACATCGGTGGGTATGGTTTCGATTCCATTCTGCTGGAAGTACTCCACAAGGTTCCTTCCGACCATCCCCGACGCCCCAGTGACCAAAACCTTCAATGGCTCGACCGGCCGATTCCTATTCTATTTAAGGAGAGGAGATGATTCCCGATTTCTTCGATAGCTCGGAAACAAGCTCAGGGTCGACCACGCCGTATCCCATCGACTCGCTCCCGTCAGCCATGGTGATAGGAAGCCTCGAAACATGGTAGGGGACTTCGTACTCCCCGACGGCCTCAGGAGCCGCACTGAAAACAAGGCTCCATGCGCCGGATTTCAGGTCGTAGCATGACACGGCGGCCACCCTCCTCTCGCCGAACCCCCCGCCTCTCCCTCCGGCCGCCAGGGAACCCTCCCCGATGCTAAGCACGAACAGCCTGTTCTCTCCCGAATGCGGCCTGAGGTCGACATCCCTCAAAGCTATCACTATGGCTCGCGATTGCCCTGTCAGCTTAGCGACCAAATCGTCTAGCGCATCCAAGATGACCCGCAGCGCCGGAAACGGACTATAAAGCAGTCAGGCACCACTAGGATGGCTCCCAATGTACTTCAGAAGATCGGTCAATAGTATTACCGCATCGGGAGTCATCGACCCGTCGTGGAACATTCTTCGCAGCCTTGGCTCGTCGACCTCCTCGACTTTCTCGACTTCGATAGTGTCGATTCTGCAGAGCATTTCAGTCCGCGCGACGTAGAGCATGACCCATTCCCTCTCTGTCAGCTTCCCCGACCTTATTGGAGGGAGGAGGTACTTCTTCACGGCGACAAGCTCGGCAGTAAGCCCGAGCTCTTCATTGAGCTCCCTCACTGCTGCTTGGTCATAGTCCTCTTCGGCCCCAACGTGGCCGGTACAGGAGAGCGTCCACAGGCCGGGTTGCCACAGGTCTTTCTTGCTTCTCTGTTGAAGCAGAACGCGCCCGTCGCTTCGCACTACCAGGACCGCCACGGCGCGGTGAAGCAACCCATTCTCAAGGCAGTCCTTGATTGAGGCCCTTCCCGTCACAGAGTCGTTTTCGGTGACAACATCGAGCATCTCATCTGCAGGCAACCTGATTCTGTGCATCCTTGCAGGAGGTGGAGATAAAACGAGTTGCTAATTCAGACCGCGGTCGCGGCAGGGGTCCCTCCCCCGGCAGGAGGGGTGTTGGCGGCGTGCAACATTTTCGGAGTCCGTCCCAAGTATACGTTGATGAGGATCAGCGCGACTATGGCGATCAGGAGTAGTGCTATCGTGTAGTTGGCGTTGTTGAAGACACTGAAAGTCGAAAGGGCAGCGGCGACCACGCCCCACCCGAGGTAGAAGCTTCTCTCGCTCACATCGAATATTGTGAAGGCGGCCACGACCGTCCATAGTCCGCCCAGCAGGAGGATGAGGGATATCGTCTGCAGGAAGTCGATCACGCCGATGAGGAATGCAGCCATTGAAAGAAGGACCACGATGAGTATTCCGGCCCCGTATCCAAGCTTCAAACCTGCAACGCCTCTGGTGTCCACCCGGAGGCGGCTATTAAGGGGTTCATGCCTCCGAAGGAGGAGCAGATAGCAGACCGAACCTCTCTTCGTACGCCTGGGCAAAGCGGAGGAGCGGCGCCTCTTCGAATAGCTTGCCTATCACCTGCACGCCAAGTGGGAGACCGTCGACCAGTCCCGAAGGAATCGATGCCGCCGGGAATCCGACGTAGTTGAAAGGAAGCGTTAGACGGTTGAGTGCGGAGTAGACGGACACCTCCTTGCCGTCAATGGTCGTCACGGTCTGGCCTATCTTTGGCGCTGGAATTGCAGTTGTGGGGGCGATCAGGAAATCGAACTCACCCATTGCCTGGGAGAAGCGTTCGATGATGGCAGGACGCGAGTTGATGGCGTTGACGTAGTCGACAGCTCGTACCTCTCTGCCAAGCTCCATGAGCCTCCTGACGTCGGCTCCGTACATCTCGGGGGCCGAGTCGAGCCACCTCTGATGGAAAGCGGTTGCCTCGGCGCGTCGGATAACCAGCCACTTGTCGTAGACTTCCTGTACAGGGCCGAGGTCAGCCTCGCCAATGGTGCAGCCCATCTCGCCGAGCCTTGAACAGAACGCTTTGAAGTTCGCCTCCACCCGCGGGTCGAGGTCGTCATGGAAGTACTGTTGGACCACTCCTATCCGTGCCCCTGGGAATGGTGCTGAGAGTGCCTCAAAGTAGTTCGGTGGCTGCACATCGACGGTGGTCATGTCTGCCTTGTCGTGCTTAGTTATCGCCTCCAGAAGAGCGGCGGCGTCCCAGGCGCTCCGGGAAAGGACGCCGACGTTGTCGAGGGAGGCCGCCAGAGGAATCACCCCGAGCCTGCTCACTCTGCCGTAGGTGGGCTTGAAACCCATGATCCCGCAAAGGGCGGCGGGTATCCTTACCGAGCCGGCCGTGTCTGTTCCCAAAGCCCCGGCGGCCATCCCTGTCGCAACGGCTACTGCGGAGCCTCCGCTTGACCCCCCCGCGACGCGTTCCTGGTCCCATGGGTTCCTCACCGGCCCGAAGTGTGGGTTGTCGCTGGTTACCCCCGCGGCGAACTCATGCATGTTCGTCGTGCCCACGAGGATCGCCCCCTGGTCCTTCAAGTAGCGGACCGCGGGCGCGTCGTAACCGGCGACGTTCTCCGCCAGTATCTTGGAGCCTGCGGTGCACCGGACACCGCTGATGTAGAAGACGTCCTTGATCGCTATCGGGATCCCGTCGAGGGGACCGAGTGGTCTCCCTTCTCTGTGCCTCTTTTCCGACTCTTCTGCCGCCTTCAAAGCCGACTCCCGCAGGACCGTGATGAAGCAGTTCAGGCGGCCTCCGAGTCCCTCGATCCTCTGGAGGCACTCTTTCGCCTCAGTGACAGGAGAGAGCGTGCCCGCTCGATATGCCTCTGACAGTGCCCGAATGGTCGGCGGACTGCTGGATTGCGATGGCGACGTATTCATTGGCCTTCCAGCTTAGTGCCACCGGTAGAAGGCGGGATGAGACTCCCTTACCGCGACGAAAAGGCCCGTCATGGTCGCGGTGACGACCCCGTCCACGTTCAATTCGCCTGAGACTCTCACCCTGTCTCCGTCCACTTCTGTCGCCCGCGCGCCAAGCCGCCATTTCTTATCGATTGGCGAGGGGTGGAGAAACTTGACGGTGTACTCGGACGTGACAGTGCCCGGCGGGGACCGAAGGTGCCTGGACTTCATGAGCGCGAAGGTGGCGGCCCAGTTTCCATGGCAGTCCATGAGGACGGATATGATCCCCCCGCTCCCGAAGTTCCCGAAGGCGACGTGATGAGGCTTTGGTTGCCAGTCCGCGATTACCCCGTCGTCAAATGGGACACTCTTGAGCTGCAGGCCATGCCTGTTCTTCGGCCCGCATCCGAAGCACACGCCGTTCGGTGCGTACCTGTCCTGTAGATTCCCTGACATGGAGGTCATGCCTTCCCCTCTGCGGGGAGGCAGCATGGGGACACGAGCCTTCGAGCGAGGCTTGCGATAAAAAGAGTTTGCGCGCCGATCCTCACTCTGGGCCCCGCAAACATATTACCATAGGAGAGAGGGTATCCCCCTGGGCATGGCAGACGCACAGGAGGCTGAATTGTCGAGGCTTGCCATAGGGACGGGTCCCCAGGGCCTTTTCGTAATCGACGCAGACCTACTCGTCACTGGGAGGACCTGCGTCCTCGGGAGCAGCGGGAGCGGGAAGAGCTACACGGTCGGCGTGCTCTGCGAGGAGCTTTGCAGAAACGAGGTCCCGTTCGCGATCGTGGACACCGAGGGGGAGCACACCGGACTCAAGGAAAAGTTCGAGGCGATCTGGGTCGGCGAGGAGCAGGACAGCGACCTATCTTGGGAGAACCTCGACCTGAAGGACCTTGCCCTGCAGGCTCCGGACATCTCGCCTCTGATCCTTGATGTTTCTGATCTGACGGACCCGAAGGAGAAGGTTTCGGAATTCGTTTCCGCCCTCTACGAGACACTGACGCAGCGGAGGACCCCTTACCTGGTGGTTGTAGAGGAGGCGGACAAGTTCGTGCCCCAGTACGGCCAGAGAGTGCCCATATTCGCTGAGGTCGCGAGGAGGGGGAGGAAGAGGGGTATGGGTCTAATGATATGCTCCCAGCGCCCGTCCTTGGTTGACAAAAACGTGCTTAGTCAGTGCGGGAACCAGCTAATAGGGAAGCTCATAATTCAGAACGACCTCCAGTCCGTCGCACAGTTCTTCCCCGGCAAAGGACTTCCGAAGGAGCTGACTGCGCTAAGGGCAGGGCAGTTCTTTGCCATGGGAGGGTTCGCGCCCACGCCCTCGCTCGTGACAATAAAGAAGCGCATCACGAGGCCCGGCGGAGTGACCCCGTCTCTCTCGAAGAGGGTGGTGAAGAAGTACGTGGGGCCCACCAGACAGGGAGTTGCTCGCGTGGCATCGCCGGAGGGGGAGGACGCTGCGCAGCGCTCTGGCAGGGTTGCCCTTGGGCTCCTGCCTTCGATAAAGGCGGACGACGTACCAATCATGGTGAGGAGGGAACGCAGCTATGGCATCTTCGGACCGCGAGAGACGGTTACAGGAGTTACACAGGAGTTCAGAACGCTAATACAGCTTGGAGTAAGAAAACGTCGGGGACTGTTCAAGCGGAGGTTCGAGACAGTCTACGCCTACTTGGACGCTGCCACAGGGAAAGAGGTCCACGTCCGCAGGGGGCTCGAAGTCGCCGAGGGGTTCCAGAAGCTTCTGGGGCTCACCGCCCTTCAGGTTGAGGTCCTCAGGGAGGTCAAGCCCGACAGCGATACAAGCGCCCTGGACGTGGCGAGCGCCCTCGGCGAATCGAGGACTACGGTGAGCAGGACACTCAGCCTGCTGAACGAGAGGAGGCTCGTGAGGTGCATAGAGGTCAGGAGTAGGAAGTTGTACAGACGACTCATAGACCTGCCAGGAGAGCCTTCAGAGTTCTCCCCTCTCGAAATAGAGGAAGTTGCGGTTCAGGACCGGAGGGTTCTGGCTCCTAAGGTGAAGGAGTCGGACGTAAGGGACGCAGTGAAAGGTCTCTGGGAGGGCGCAGACGTAGCGAGTTTCGAGACATTCCTTTATCCAGTGTTCAAGGTCGAACTCGTAATCAGGAGGAAGCATCGCTCTATCCTAATTGACGGTAGAAGCGGCAAGGAATTGATGTTCTAGGAAAGAGTGACGCCAAAGAGGCGCCTTGCCCTTCGTCGTTCTAGATGGGGAGCTCCTCTATGATCTTGGCACCGGAGCTGGTGCCGATCCTGTCAGCCCCAGCGTTGATCATGTCCACGGCTTTTGCGAGTGTCCCTATGCCGCCGGCGGCCTTCACTCCTGTCCGGCTGGCGAGCGCCCTGCGCAGGAGCGACACGTCAGCGACGGTGGCTCCACCAGTACCGAAACCAGTCGAGGTCTTGACGAAGTTGGCTCCTGCCTGTTCGGCAAGGCGGGCCGCCCTGACCTTCTCCTCGTCAGTAAGATAGCAACACTCGATGATGACCTTGAGGGTAATATTCGACCTGCCACAGAACGCAGCAACCTCGTTTATGTCGGCGAAATATGCACTGGTGTCCCCTGATTTCAGGGCGCCGATGTTGGAGACCATGTCAATCTCGCTTGCTCCGTCTGCGATTGCTCCTCTTGCCTCCATGAGCTTCATTTCGGGAGTGGAAGACCCGAAAGGGAAGCTCACAACAGAACAGACCAGTGTGTGGCTCCTCCCGAGCCTTCGGGCAGCCTGCTTGACGTGAGTGGGATTGACGCAGACAGCCCAAAAGTCATACTTCAGGGCCTCGTCACAGAGTACATCGATGTCCGCGAACGTCCCAGTTGGCTTGAGAAGTGTGTGATCTATCAAGCGGGCGAGGTCGGACCTCTTGTTCAGATGGGCGTGAGGAAGTGGCTCACCCATTCGTCTCAAAACCGAAGAGCGGTCTCGCCCTCATAAACCGGGGGCACCATTCCCATTGTTGAAACCGAGATGAACCCATGGACAGCGCACCGGCCCTCCTCTCTGGCAATCACTGTCTTATCATTTCTCAATTGTGAGAAGAGTCCCAGAGCCTTAAATCTCGGGAGGCGAAATTAGGACCGATGCGAGAAAGGAGAGACCTCGAAAAGAAGCACCTTCCAGGTTCAACCTATGAAAGCTGGCTGAGCGGGCAGACAGCGGTCAGTCGCGGCAAGGCACACAGAACGCCGGCGCGGGATGCCTTCGACGAATGGATGGAGGGGCGGGTCCAGCAGAAGATGGAGAAGGAGCCCCGCCCTGCCTCCCGACCAAAGAGCGCCTAAGACCATCCGAGACGAAATCGCCACGGGGCGCGGGGCTACCAAGAGGTACGTCCCTAACGGTCTCAGAGTTGGGAATTGTGCCCACGATTTATTATGCTGAATCGTAACTTTTTACGAGAAGAGAATGCAACGACACGCAGGGCCATCCGCGAGAGACTTCATGGGGAAGGGGGTCATCACCATCCCTCAGGAGTCCAAGGTGGACGGTGCAATTAGGGAGATGGACGAGCACAACATCGGCAGTGTGGTGTTGTTGGACAGCCTCGGCCCATGCGGGGTCTTCACCGAGCGCGACCTACTGAGCAGGGTGCTCGCAAAGGGAAGGGACCCTCAGGCCACCGTACTTACAGAAGTCGCATCGCCGAAGTTCCCATCCATCACCTCCTCTCTGACCCTGGAGGAGACCGCATCGGCCATGGTAGAGAAGAAGAGCAGGCTGATGGTGTTCGAAGGCGCAGATCTCGTGGGTATGGTCACGCCCACCGACTTGATCAAGGTCATCAGGGGGGCGGGGACGGATTTCTCAATGCTGAAGGTGATTTCCACTCGGCTCGTTACGGTCGCGCCAGAGGCAAGCGTGGGCGTAGTTGTCAAGCTCATGGACGAAAGAAAGATTGGGAGTGTGCTGATGAGCGAGTACGGGAAATGGACAGGAATCTTCACCGAACGCGACCTCCTGAAGCGAGTGCTTGCTCCAGGGAAAGGGCTCGACACCCCCGTGGCGGATGTCGCCACGCGCCCTGTGATCACCGCCGAACCGGGAATCTTCGGGAGAGAGGTGGCAGGCGTGATGGCGCTCCACGGCTTCAAGCGACTTCCGCTCGCCCTTGAGGGGGAGGGAGTCGGCATAGTAACCGCCAGGGACGTGGTAGAGGCCTTTGCCATGGCGAACAAGCCTCGTGCCCCCCGCGTTGACTGGGTACAGTGGAACTGAGTTGCTAGCCTGATCGGGCCGCTTCCCTGAGGCGACTGTTGCTCCTGATGAGGGCCTCTAGCCTGTGCCCTCCGACCTCGGAAGCTTCGAACTTGACCCTCGCCACGGGCCTGCGGATGTGGATCATTCTTGTCAGGTCAGAAGGCGTTCCGAGGACCACGGCGTCGCAGGATACGCCGTTGATGCTCTTTTCGAGTTCCTTCAGCTGTTCTTCGCTGTAACCCAGGGCAGGCAGAACCTTCCCGAGCTTTGGGAAGCGCTTGTACGCCCTGCGAAGGGAGCCCACGGCTTTCGGTCTCGGGTCGACGAGGATGCCCTTTACTCCCCTGGCCGCAACAGCCCCCGCTCCCTCTGAAAGGCCCCCGTGCGTAACGGAGGGGCCATCCTCCACGACCAACACGCGCTTTGCACGAACAAGGGCGGGCTTGTCGAGGGTTGCGTTGGAGTTGGTCTTGACGACGAGCGCCCTTGGGTTGAGCTCGCGACAGGACTGGATTACCTGTTCCACCGCCTTCCTAGCAGCGATGTTCACCTTGTTGACCACGATGGCGTCGGCCAGCCTGATGTTCGTTTCTCCTGGGTAGTACCTTGTCTGGTCCCCGGGCCTCATCGGGTCGACCACAGTCATGGTCAGGTCGGGAAGGTAGAAGCTGAAGTCGTTGTTCCCGCCGTCCCAAATCACCACGTCTCCCTCCTTCTCCGCTTGCTCGAGGATGGCGCCATAGTCAACACCAGCGTAGACGACAATGCCCTTGTCGATGTGTCCCTCGTATTCCTCCCTTTCCTCGATGGTGGCGTGGTATCTGTCGAGGTCGGCATGGGTCTGGAACCTTTGGACGGTCACGGAGAGGTCCCCGTAGGGCATCGGGTGCCTGACGACTACTGGCTTGAGCCCCATCTTCAGCAACACGTCTACGACCAACCGGCTGATCGTGCTCTTGCCCGCGCCCGTCCTGTCAGCAACAACCGCCACGACGGGTTTGGATGATTTCAGCATCGTGTCCTTCGGGCCGAGCAGGTGGAAACTGGCGCCCTTCGACTGGACCAGAGAGGCCATTCCCATGACGTAAGCATCGGAGACGTCGCTGTATGCAAAATAGACGTCTGTGACCTGGAATTTCTCAATCAGCTCCGCCAGCCTGTCTTCTGGGTAGATCGGGATTCCACTAGGGTAGTACCTGCCGGCGACGGAAGCTGGATAGGTCCTGTCGGCTATGTAGGGGATTTGGGTCGCGGTGAACGCGACTACCATGTATTCGGGGTTGTCCCTGAAGTACACGTTAAAGTCGTGGAAGTCCCTTCCTGCAGCACCCATTATGATTGCGTTTCTGGTCACATCTAAGCACCAATCCTGCCTCGACCGATAGTGTATATAATTGCGAAGTCGATTCCTACCTCTGGGAACGTAGGCCGCGGCAAGCTTTCCCAGCTAATCGACCAGAAAGAGGGTGGTCGTTCTATTGCAGGTCGCCTTATGGGCGCAGCCTGACGGAATCCAGAAGCCCGTGCCTCTTCTTGCCTCCATGGGCGCCTGCCCGGCGAATTCGAGCCTCAGCTTCCCTGATGTGACGTAGCCTGCGTGCGCCCTGATGCACCAGTCGGGTTCGTTCCACTTTGGAGACAGCTCGAGAATCCTGACCGAACGACCGTCCTCGACGACCTTCATCTTCGTTCGACCGGCTGCACCTCCCCCCTCGACCACAGCCCATGCGAGGGAGGGGAAGTCGACAAGCTCTGCCTTCCCGTGAGTCTTCATCTTGTGACCTCGGATCTTTCTGAGAGTCATAGGTTGCATGATCGGAGAGGCACAATGGAGACATCAATAACTGGTGCTGCCACCCCGGCGACCGGGTCGAGTGCGTGCAATGGAAGCTCTTCGAGCCGCCGGGCTGACCAAAGTCTACAGGAAGTCGAAGAAACCCGCCCTCGATTCTGTGGATCTAGAGATTGAGTCTGGCCAGATATTCACCATGCTCGGGCGGAACGGCGCTGGGAAGACCACGTTCCTCAGGATCGCAAGCACACAGCTGATGCCGACTTCGGGTACCGTGAACGTCCTCGGGCTGGACGTGGTTAGAGACGCCAAGCAGTTGAGGGAGCGTATCGCCATTACCCCACAGGAGGCAGAAACGATATACCCGCTGACCCCTCGCGACCACGTGCTGCTCAACCTGCGGATGCGGGGCATACCGAAGGAGGAGGCAAAGAAGAGGGCGCAGGAGGCGCTCGACGAACTGGAACTGAGCGATGTGGCTGACATGAACTCCGAGTGGCTTTCCGGCGGCATGAAGCAGCGAGTAATCGTCGCCATGGCCATGCGAACCGACGCGGAGCTGATATTCTTGGACGAACCAACCATCGGGCTCGACCCGCTGAACAGGAGGAAGGTGTGGGACCAGCTCACGCGTCTAAAGGAGAGCGGGAGGACAATCATCCTAACCACGCACTACATGGACGAGGCAGAAGCTCTATCGGACAACCTTGTGATAATCAACAGGGGCAAGGTGGTCGCATCGGGGACGCCCAGGAGCGTGAAGGAAGCTGTGACCAGCAGGAGCACCAGGGTCGACGTCTACGACAGATTCACCCAGTCCGAACTAGGCAGGTACGGCAGAGTCTCCTCCATCGCGGGGAGGTTCAGAGTGCTGACCGACCTAGAAGGGGCGAGGAGCCTCGGCGAGGAAGCGGTCGCAAGGAGCGCTACCATCTCGATGAGCCCGGTCACTCTAGACGACGTGTTCGTCGACATTGTTGGAGAAGCGGAGAAAGGGGAGGAAAGTGAATCTTAGGGGGAGGCTCCGATCGCTCTGGGCCAT
>Ga0187766_10000213_pt1 | contig 30960 bp, 28 predicted proteins | sample 0216_QUI02_MP05__4_FD_132971 | JGI IMG/M metagenome (GOLD analysis project Ga0187766, IMG submission 132971) | Tropical peat soil microbial communities from peatlands in Department of Meta, Colombia - 0216_QUI02_MP05_20_MG | ecosystem: Environmental > Terrestrial > Soil > Wetlands > Peat ... | reverse complement strand
GTCTAGCGGCGCGGAGGCAGCGGTGCTCGCGGAGTGGAATCAGTCCCGGCATTCGCGCCGAGCGTGCATCCATTGCAAGATTCTCGCCTTGGGTGCACGTAGGGCCGTGGTTGACCCAAGATCAAGCCGACGCTACACCGGGTCGAACTTGGTGATCAGCCACTTGCCATCGACCTTGGTCAAGGTCACCCGAACGCTGCTTGCCGCCATCGACGGATCGGGGCTGTCTTTGCTGGTGGTGCTCTGATCAACGAAGACCAGAACGACCGCCGAATCGGGGTGTAGCTCGGACACCGCTGCGCGCATCACGTGAGCGGTGGTTTTCAGCGACTTCTGTTTGGCCGCTGGAGCGACGATCTGCTGGGTGAACTGGTCGTAGTAGGACAGGAAATCCCCGGCCAGGTGCGACTTGGCGGTGGCGAAGTCGCGTTCGAGGGTGTCGGGCGCGTATGACAGCAGCGCGACGGTCCCATCGGAGGCGGCGCTGACCGCCTGGGCAACACGGGGGTCAGTCTGTTGATCGGGCCGGTATTGGTGGAAGTACAGCCAGGTCGCCAGCCCGCCGGAAACCGCCAACAGCAGAACCAGTATGACGGGAACGAGTTTCACATTGCGCAGCCAACGCGGAATGCCACGTTGCACGCGCGAACGCTTCGTCTGCCCGGTAGCGACTGCGTCGGCGACTTCGGTTGTCGCCGTGTCGATCTCGGCATCGTCGGTGTGTCGACCGGCCCTGTCGTCCACGGTCACGGCACGAACTCAACTTTCGACATCTTCATCTGTCCGGCATCGTCGGCCACGGTCACTCGCAGCCGCCACGCCCGCGGTTCCTCTTTGGCGCCCGCGGAATTGGTGACATGTGATGTCGCCGAAACCAGAACCACGGCGGAGTCCTTGTCCATGGACTCGACGGCCGTTGAATTCACCGTTCCTTCGGTGACCACCTTGGACTGCTCGACCACCGAGGTGAAATCGGCGGCCCGCTGCTGAAAGTCGTCCCTGAATTCGCCGGTGGAGCTGTCGAGCACCCGCTGGACGTCCTCCGTGGCCTTCTTGAAGTCGAGGGAGGTCATGTTGATCACGCCCTGCCTGGCCCCAGCGGCGAACGCTGCGGAACGCTGCCGCTGCTGGATGACACCGTGGTGGTGCCACACCATGTATCCGCTCACCCCGAGAAAACCGCAGATGACGATGATCGCGGCCGCTTTAGCGATCGCGGATATTGGTGGCCTGCGCAACCAGCGTCGAAGTGCGGCCGGCTCGGTCATAGGCGGTGGTGCACCAGTGTCCTCGCTGTCGCTGGTCTCGCTGTCGCCTTCGCCGGTGTCCTCGCTGTCGCCGGCTTCGTTGACTTGGTCGGTTTCGGTGACTTCGCCGGTCTCGGTCGTGGTATCGGCAGCCTCGGCAGTCTGGGCGTCGGGTCCTTCGGCTGCAGCATTTGCTTCCGCTTCACGTCGCAGCCGGATGGCTCGCGCGCGTGCGCGCGCGGCAGCGGCCAGCGCTTCGGCCGCGGCGGCTTCTGCCTCGGCTTGCTCGGCCAGGGCCAGCGCGTCGGCCTTCGCCCGGGCTGAGTCGGCCGACCGCTTGTTCGCGTCAGCCATGGCGATCACAGCTCGTCAGCATCATTATCGACTGAACTCCGGTATCTCTTACTGTATTGCTCGTTGCTACCATCGGAGGCGCCAGCGAACTCCGACGAGGACCGATCAGGCGGATGATCAGCCATACAACCCTTCACTCGTACTCCACCTCTAGCGGCGAAGGAAGGTCCTGGCCAGCATCATGACCGCTGTCGACTCCCCCGAAAAGATACTCTTTGCCTCCACCACCCAAGCATTTCTGCAAAAAGAGGCGCCGCTCACCTACGTGCGCGAGCTGCACGCTGCGGGTGTGTCCTTCGACCCGGCCTGGTGGCGCCGGGCCACCAAGCTTGGGTGGACGGGTTTGCTCGTCCCCGAGGAGCTGGGCGGCGGCAGCGTCTCGGGCAACGGGGTGGCGGATCTGGCCATGGTCGCCGAACAGATCGGCAAGACGGTGGCGCCCGGGCCGCTGTATCCGGTCAGCACCGTGCTCGCAGGGCTGGTCGACTGCGGTGACCGGCCTGCGCACGCTGCCACCATCCTGTCGTTGGTCTCCGGTGAAACCGTGGCGTCGTGGGCCGTCTACGAGACGGGCCGGGGCTGGGCGCCGCACGAGCCATCGGTAACGGCCACACCGACCGAGTCCGGCTACCGCATCGATGGCGTCAAAGACCGTGTCGAGGCGGGCGCGCAGAGCGCGGTGCTGCTGCTGGTGGCGCGCTGCGACGGTGAGGTTCGCCAGTTCCTGGTCCCGACGGACGCGCCGGGTGTCCGGGTGGAAGCCCAGCAGTCGGTCGACCTCGTCAAACAGTATGCGCGGGCCCATTTCGACGGTGTGGTGGTGGAGCGCTCCGCCGCCGTCGGCAGCGGAGCCGAGACCGCGGCACTGATCGACCGGCAAAGCCAGATCGCCCAGGTGCTGCAGTGCGCGGAGGTGGTCGGCATCCTGCAAACGGTGTTCGACTTCACCGTCCAGTGGGCGTTGGACCGGCACACCTTCGGCCGCCCGCTGGCGTCGTACCAAGCACTCAAACACCGGTTTGCCGACATGAAGATGTGGCTAGAAGCGTGCCGCGCGACGACTGCGGCGGCGGTGGTCGACGTTGCCGCCCGCTCGCCCGGGGCGAACCTCGCCGCCAGCATCGCCAAGTCCTACGTCGGAGAGATGGCCCCGCAGATCGTTCAGGGTTGTGTGCAGATGCACGGCGGCATTGGGGTCACCTGGGAACACGACCTGCACCTGTATCTGCGGCGGGCCACGTTGTACCGGTCCATGTTCGGCACGCCGGAGGAACACAACCTGCGGGTGTATGCGGCGACGGAAGCGTCCGGGAGATGACCGATCGGGTGGCCACCGAAGTCGGCGAATCGGTCGAGCAGTTCCGCGTCCGGGCCAGAGCGTGGCTGGCGGAGAACATGCCGCGCATCGACCCGGCGTCGCCGCCGCATGCCCGCCGTGACGACGAGCGCTGCTGGCAACGGGCGCGGGAACTCCAAAAACGGCTCTACGAAGGCGGATTCGCCGGTATCTGCTTTCCCCGTGAGTACGGCGGTCTGGGACTGGACTACGAATACCAGAAGGCGTTCGACGAGGAATCCATCAACTACGAGATGCCGCTGATCCTCAACACGCCGACGTTCACCATTTGCTGCGCCACACTGCTCGACGCCGGCAGCGAGGAGCAGAAAAAGCGGCACATCGCGGCTGCGCTGCGCGGCGATGAGGTGCTGGTCCAGCTGTTGTCCGAACCCAGCGGCGGATCGGATCTGGCCGGTGTGGTCACTCGGGCTGACCGGCAGGGCGACCGCTGGGTGATCAACGGCGCCAAGACGTGGAGCACCAGCGCATTCGCCGCCGACTATGGGCTGTGTCTGGCCCGAACCGATTGGGATGTGCCCAAGCACGACGGCCTAACCATGTTCCTGGTGCCCATCGCTCATGCGGGAATCACCCTGCGGCGCATCACGCAAGTCAACGGCTCAACCGAGTTCTGCGAGGAGTTTCTCGACAACGTCGACGTCGGCAACGACGCGGCCGTCGGCGAAGTGAACAACGGCTGGGCGGTAGCGTCTCGGCAGCTCTACCACGAACGCCGCGCGGTCGGGCAGGGCTCGGAGTTCGCCAGCGGCGCCGGCAGCGAGGGCGGCCAGTCGACACCCGTGGACTACGTCGCGCTCGCGGAGAAATTGGGCGAGGCCAACAACGACCGCGTGCGGGAAATGGCCGGCCGGGTGCTGGTACACCGCGTCGTGGGGGAGCAGTTGATCGACCACGTGTACCGCAGCGTGCGAAACGGCACCCTGCCGCCGGCCGCCGGGACACTCATCAGGCTCTTTCACGCCCACATCGTGACCATGGAGATGGACACCACGCTGGTGATCGCCGGAACGGCTGGCGTCGTCGGGGAACTCGGCGAGGGATTAGAGATCGGGCAGCGCTACCTGTCGCGACAGACGGTCTGCATGGGCGGCGGCACCACGGAGATGGCGCGCAATGTGATCGGCGAGCGGGTGCTGAACTTCCCCCGCGAGTACGCCGCGGACCGCGGCGTGCCGTTCAGCCAGGTGCGGCACGGTCGAACCCGTTGACTACAGGATCACGCCGCTGTCTTTGGCCTTGGCGATGTCGTCCCAGTCGTAGCCGAGTTCCAGCAGGATCTCTTCGGTGTGCTGGCCGTGTTCGGGCGCGCGCGCCGGCAGTGGCGGGGTCTCGTCGAATTGCACTGGGGCGGCGACCATTTTGTACTCGTTGCCGTGGTTGTCGACATTGCTGATGAGGTAGCCGTTGGGTTCACCCTGCGGGTCGTTGAGCACCTCTCCGGGAGTCGCAAGCGGCGCCCACACCCCCGGTTCGTCCGCCAGCGCCTGACGCCAGTGCTGCAAGTCGTGCTCGGCGAACTTGGCGGCGATGATGGCGGTCGCCTCGGCGGCATTGGCCACCAGATTCGACGAGGGCACGAAGCGCTGGTCGGTCGCCAGCTCAGGCAGCCCGATGCGTTCGCAGAAACCCGCCCAGAACTTGTCGGGCTGCAGGAAGACCAGCTGGATCCACCGGTCGTCTTTTGTCTTGAACCTATTGACGACGGGATTGATGGCCAGCCCCGGCGGTGCGCCAGGGATACCGTTGATATCGAACAGGTCGGCGACCGAAATCGACGGCGCGATGCTCCACATCGCCTGGGCCAGCAGCGACGAATCCACGATCGTCGGCTCGCCGGTGCGCTCCCGGTGGTAGAGCGCCGCGCACACCCCGCCGGCCAGGGTGACGCCTGCCTGCAGGTCACCGAACGCCGGGCCCTGCACCGCGGGATGCTCGGTTCCGAACGGCGTCAGCGTGTAAGCCACCCCGCCACGAGCCAGGTAGGTGGCCGCGTCGAAGCCGCCCCGGTTGCGGTCAGGTCCCCGCACACCAAGCCCGGTACCGCGCGCGATGATGATCTTCGGATTGAACGCGCGGATGTCCTGCACCGTCAGGTGGGCCCGCTCCAGCGCCGCCGGCAACCAGTTGGTGAGCAGCACGTCGGCTTGGGCCAGCAGTCGGCCGAAGATCTCCTGACCGGTATCGCTTTTGAGATCCAGGGCGATACTGCGTTTGCCGCGGTTTCCCAATTCGAGGATGAAGTCGGCGTCGGCGCGGGCGGCTTCCCGCGTGAACCCTCCGATCACCAGCGCTCGCCCCGGGTCTCCGCTGCTGACGCTCTCCACCTTGATGACGTCGGCGCCCCAGTCGGCCAGTGCGACACCCGCCGAAGGAGCACTATGGGCAGAGTCGCCGGAAAAGTGCCGGAAAAGTGGTGTTGATAAGCGGCGCAGCACGTGGCCAGGGCCGGTCCCATGCGCGCGGCCGAGGGCGCGGACATCATCGCCGTCGACTGTGTCAGGACATCGAGACCAACGAGTACGCGCTGGCCCGGCCGGAGGACCTGAGGAAACCGCGACGCTGGTCCAAAAGAAGGCCGCACAGCGTTCACCGCGATCGCCGACGTCCGAGACCGGGCCGCACTGTCGGCGGCGATCGACGAGGGCGTCGCCCGGCTCGGCCACCTGGACGTCGTGGTGGCTAACGCCGGCATCGCACCGCTCACCGCGGGCGGGCCGCCGCAGGCGTTCGCCGATGCCGTCGACGTGGACCTGGCCGGCGTCTTGAACCTGGTGCACGCCAGTCTCAAACACCTGCCGGCCGGCGGCCTCCATCATCGCCACCGGCTCGGTGGCTGCGTTCTTGACGGCGATGTATACGTCCGGCATCGACGCCGGACCGGGCGGTGCGGGTTACGCGTTCGCCAAACAGGTGGTCGCGCACTATGTCAACGACTTGGCACTTCAATTGGCGCCCAAAACATTCGGGTCAATACCGTCCCCCGACGAACTGCAACACCGACATGCTGCACAGCGCACCGATGTACCGTGCGTTCCGTCCCGACCTGCCGAACCCGACGCGCGCCGACGCCGAACTCGCGTTCCCCGCTGTGCAAGTGATGCCGATTCCCTACATCGAACCCGAAGACGTCAGCGAGGTGGTGTTGTTCTTGGCCTCCGACGCCTCTCGGTATGCCACTGGCCAGCAGATACGCGTGGGCGCCGGAGGTTACTTGCGGGCGAAGCCCTGGTCGGGTCCGTAAACGGCAGGATCGCGGGTTCAGGCGCTGACCGGTTTGGAAACCTTCATCACCTTCATCATGTTGCCGCCCATGATCTTCTCGACGTCTTCCTGGTCGAGATCGGTCAGCTCGTCGACGAAGGTCAGCGGGTCAGCGAGCCCTTCCGGGTGGGGCCAGTCCGACCCGAACACCACCCGGTCGGAGCCCACCATCTTGACGATGTCGGCGAACCGGTCCTCCCAGAACGGGCTGATATAAATGCACCGCTTGAACGTCTCGATGGGATCCTCACTGAACGCGTGCGGCATTTTCTTGTAGACACCCCTCAATCCCTTGAACAGGTGCGGCACCCAGTCAGCGCCGTTCTCGATCGATAGGATCCGCAGCTCCGGGTTGCGCGACAGCGCGCCGTGGCAGATCAACGCGCCCATCGCGTCCTCGATCGGCCGATGGCCCATCGCCAGGCTCCGGAACGCTGTCGGTCGGAATGGCAGGAACTCGTCACCAGGTTCCCACACGCTCAGGAACTCGGAGTAGCCGCTGTCCGAGGCGTGCATCGACACCGGGATTCCGGCTTTGATGCAGGCCTGCCAGAACGGGTCGAACTCTTCGAAGCCGAAGGATCGGCTGCCGCGGTAGCCGGGCACCGGCGCCGGCCGGACCAGCACGGTGCGCGCGCCCCGCTCCAGGCACCACTCCAGTTCTTCGAGCGCACGCTCGACGATGGGCAAGGTGATCACCGGCGTGGCGAAGATGCGCTCCTTGTAGTTGAACGACCAGGTCTCGTACATCCATTGGTTGAGTGCGTGGATCACGTCGTGGGCCAGCTCGGGGTCGTCTTTCATCCGCTCTTCGACCAGGCTTGCCAGTGTGGGAAACATCAGCGCGTAGTCGACGCCGAGCTCGTCCATGACCTCCAACCGCGGCCCCGGTTCACGGAAGGCGGGGATTGCCTTCATCGGCTCGCCCATCATTTCGCGGTAGCTCTTGCCGCCGCTGCCGTGGCGGAAGTACTCCTCCTGCGCTCCGGGACGGGCCACCACCTCGAACGTCGGGTTGGGGATGTACTCGCTGATGTGGCCGCGCACCACGATCTTGGTGCGACCGCGGACCTGCACGTAGTCAATTACGTGCTTGCGGTTGTCCGGCAGGAACTTGGTCAGCGCCTCTTGCGGTTCGTACATGTGGTTGTCGGCGTCGAACACGGGAAAGGGAAGCTCGCGAGACGGCATGGCGATCTCCTTGCAGCAAGTCTTGGTACCAGGCGGTAATGACGTTACCACTTCCGCCCGCCAACATGTGATAGGGCGAATCAAACCGCTCGAGGCGATTTACTGCTGATCGATCGCGCGCACGTCGTTGCGGTTGACGACGGCGAAATTCACGGTGGCCGTCGCGGCGAGTTCGTCGTCGCCGCTGCGGAATATGTCCACTTGTGCGACGACGGACCGGCGGCCGGCGCGCAGGATCCGGGGGACCGCCCGCGCGGAACCTTCGGTGATCGGCCGCAGGTAGCGGACGAAGAGGTCAGCGGTGGTAATAGCGGTACCCGGCTGAATGTATTTCATTCCAAGCTGTCCGCCCGCCACGTCGGCGAGCGTGGCGAGCATGCCGCCTTGGAGCGCGCCGGAGGTGTTGACCACTTGAGGGCTGACCGGCATGTCCATGGCGAATTCGTCGCCGTGGTGGGCAGCTGCCCGCATTCCGACCTGGGCTAACAGCTCAGCCAGCGATGGCGCCGCTGACTTGGTGTCGCCTTCTTCTGCGCCGAGGGCACGGCTGCAGAAGTCGTACAACTGGCCGGCGTCGATCGGCGTTCCGTTCAATTCAGCACCGAGCCAGTGCAGCCTCAGTGCCCCGAGCAAGGTCTGCATGGCGATCGCCGCCACGGCCCCGACATCAAGTCCGGGGCGGAACACCCCCTCGGTGATGCCGCGCCCCACGATGTCGCGAATCAGTTGGTGCAGGGGCGAGAGCACACGCGCGTATTCCCGGGGCCGGGTCTCGGCCAGGTGCTGGTTGTAAAGGGTCAGCGCTCGGTTGAGACTGTCTTGGGTGCTCGATTCCGGTTGTGCACTGATGCGGTCGATCACCAACTTCAGCGCGGCGCTGCTGTCCAGTTCGGTGGTCTCGGCGCGCCAGGTCTTCGCTGACTGCGCCATGGTTCTTTCGAACAGCGCCAGCAGCAATTCGTCCTTGCTGCTGAAATGCTGGTAGAACGCCCGCAATGACGTTTTGGAGCGCGCGACGATTTCTTGCACGGTGAAGTCGGTGCGCCCGGTCTCGCCCAGTATCGCGACCGCCGTCTTGATGAAGCGGTCGCCACGGGTGATTTCGGCTTCACCGTCGGGACCGGTCATGGGCGTCCTCTCCTCTGCTGCTGCACGCTGACGGCGCTTTGAGAATGAGATTACCGTGCTCGGCGGCCATGACGGAGAGCCGCGGCGAGAATACCGACGCAGACCTCGATGGGCTAGTCACCCGCCCCGGGCTTTGATCATCGCCGACCGGTTGATCTTGGTTGCGGCCGTGCGGGGGATCTGGTCGACGAACTCGACCGTCTTGGGAACCTTGTACGGGGCAAGCCGGCTCTTCGCGTACTGGATCACCTGCTGCTCGGTCAGCGGGGTCGCCGGGTCGGCGAGTTGCACCACGGCATGCACCCGGCGTCCCCATTTCGGGTCGGTGACTCCGATGACTACGACATCGGCGATGGCGTCGTGCTCGGCGAGTGCGCACTCCACCTCGGCCGGATACACGTTGGCGCCGCCGGTGATGATCATGTCGGTGCGGCGGTCGGCGATGTAAAGGTAGCCGTCGCCGTCTAGGTGACCGATATCGCCGGCGGAACGAAACCCGTCGGGCGTCGACGGCAGCGGTGGCGCTCCACCCAGATAGCGATATCCCGCGCTCATCGGCGCCCGCAGGTAGATCTCGCCACGTTCGCAGGGCCCCAGCGGATTTCCTTGCGGGTCGAGAATCCGGATCTCGGTGCCCCGGAAGCCGCGGCCGACACTGCCCGGATGTGTCAGCCACTCGTCGCCACGCAGCGCGGTCAGCCCGAGGTTCTCGGTCATCCCGTAGGCCATCAGGACCTGTTCGGGACTGAGCACGTCGAACCAGGTGTGCAAGAGCGCGGGCGGCATCACGGCGGCGCCCTGCAGAATCCAGACGACGCTGGAGAAATCCCGTCGGCGGATACCGGGCAGATCGACGATACGTGCCAGCATCGTCGGCGTGGCGGTGAAGTTGGTGATCCGATACTGCTCGATTACGTCGACGACCATTGCGGCGTCGAACTTTTCGAGCACCACCAGACGGTCGCCACCCAACAGGTTGTTGAGGGGGGCGAAGCCGTTGGTGTGATACATCGGCCCCGGAACCAGAATCGTCTGCTGTTGCGGCACCGGTGTCCAGGCGGCCATGAACGGCACGCTGTGCTCTGGCGTCCAGATCGCCTGCGCCAGGTTGAGGATCACCTTGGGCAGGCCAGTCGAGCCGCTGCTGCATATCCCATTGACCATTGGCGAAACCGCAACGGGCAGCGGATTTTCGGGCTGACGTGCGGCGCGCGCAGCCAGCGTCGACCGGTGCTCCTCGTCGACGACGACAACGGGGTCGATCACCACAAGTACCCGGGATCGCTCCCATTCGGGCAGATCCCAGTGCATCGGAACCGGAACTGCGCCGATCTTCCAGCAGCCCAATGCAGCCAGCACCAGGTGCTCAGAATTCGGGATCGCCAGCGCAACAAGCGAACCCGTTTCGGCACCGGTTGCGGCCAGCGCCCGGCCCCATTGATTGGCGCGGGCGTCGAGTTCACCAAAGGTCAGGGCCTGCGCGCTGCCGTCGCGGGTCAGGGTGACGACGGCGAGTTCGTCACCGCGTTCGGCGGCGAGGTCCTGTAGCCGGGTCCCGAACGGGACTCCGCTGTCGGCCTGGCCGAGGGGCACCCCGGCCGCGATGGGCCCGGTGCTCATGCTGTAGCCACCGGTTCGGAGAACAGCGTCTCCAGGTGCCCGTCGCGCACGCCGGGTATCAAGCGCAGCGCGAGTTCCTCGGTGCTCGCCGGCAGCCGGAAGAGCGGTTCGGTGTGCCTGTCGAGAACGCTGATGTCGGACTCGTCGCAGAAACCCAGCGCGCCCAGCAGCTGGTGGGATGTGCGCAGCACCTGCCGGGCGGCGTCGGCGGCCCTCAGCCGAAGAACAAGCGCGTCCGCCGAACGCACCTGCGCCGGTGTGATTTCCGGTCGGCAGACGGTGTATTTGGCGAGTTCGTGAAGCCCGCGCACGGCGACGGACGCGTCGGCGACGGCGAACTTGACGGCCTGAAAGTCGGCCAGCGGTTTGCCGAACTGAACCCGCGTGCGCACGTGCCCGGTGACGATCTCCAGGCATTGTTGTAGTGCGCCCAGAATCCGCCACGACCCCAGCACGAGATGCAAATCGACGTCGGCGGCGGGCACGGTGCCCTCGGGTTCGCTCAGGGTGGCCGGCACCAGAAACGGCCCCAGCTTGGCGCTCGTGCGCGACCCCGGCTGTGGGCGGTAGCGCGTGCCGTCGAGGTCGGCGGCGACCCAGCCACCCGGCAGATCTCCGTGGTCGATGCGCGGCGTCTCAGGGTTCACCAGAGCCAGCCGCTCGCCGTCGATCGCGAGCAGCTCCTCGACGAGCGGGTAGGGCAGCGCCGTGGCGCCGGCGGCCTGGCAGAGCACGGCGGCCGCCAGCGTGTCGTCGGATGCCGACCGCACATCAAGGTCGAATGCGCCGAGCTCGGTCAGCGTAGTGCGTGCCTCGCGCCGCACCCGGTCGTCGGTTTCGGCCTGCAGGGCCGCCGATGGCCCGCCCAACCGGGCGAGCCGCTTGGCGGCGACGGCGGCGAATTCGGCAATGTCTTCTGGCAGAGCCGTGTTCACCGGTGATCTCCCAAGACGTCATGTGCCACCAGCATTCGCTGCACCTCGATGGTTCCCGACGCCACCGTGGCCGCTTGCGCGTAGCGCCAATGGTCTTCGATGGCCCCGTGCAGCGGTGCGGACGCTCCGCTGTCTAGCGCCGATGGACCCAGCACATCGAATAGCAGCTCGGCGACCTGCTGATCGCAGGTGGTGGCGGCGATGCGGGCGGCGCTGGCTGCCGCACCCGCTGACGGCTCGTCCAGCAGCGACACGGCTCGATAGGCCAGCAACCTGGCTGCCCGCAGGTCGACCAACGCCCGCACCCAGCGGGCGCGGATCGATTCGGGCAACCGGTCCCAGTCGTCGCCGAGTTCGGCGCGCATGCGGTCGAGCAGCGATTCGCACCGTGCGTAGCGCGCGATGCCGACGCGCTCGAATGCCAGCGCTTCCCGCATCACCCGCCAGCCGTCGCCGACCTCCCCGAGGACCTCATCGCGGAAGGCCTGGACGCCGTCGAGGAACACCTCGTTGAGGTGGTGCGGTCCCAGCATCGACCGGATCGGCCGGACGGTGATGCCGGGTCGGTCCATGGGAATCAGAAACAGGGTGAGCCGCCGCGACTTCGAGGCCTCCGGGTCGGTGCATGCCGCCAGCACGCACCGCGATGCCATCTGAGCGTATGACGTCCAGACCTTCTGGCCGGTGATACGCCAACCGTCACCGTCCGGCACGGCCCGGGTGCGCAACGAGGCGAGATCGGTTCCAGCCTCCGGCTCGGAAAACCCTTGACACCAGATCACTTCTCCGGCGGCGATGGCCGAAAGGTGTTGGGCCTTCTGCTCGGGTGTCCCGTAGCGCATCACCGCCGGCCCCACCCAGTTGATTCCCATGTACTGCGGACCGCGAGGTTCATGGTGGGCCCACATTTCCTCGCGCAGCACGGTCTGCTGCCAGATCGAGCCGCCGCCGCCACCGTGCTCTTTGGGCCAGGCCAGCGCGAGCAGACCTTCAGACGCCAGCAGCTTGCAGAACGACTCGGTGGTCGCGAGGTCTTGCGGGTCGTCGGTGCAGGCGCCCAAAAAGCCAGCCGGGATATGAGTGGATATCAACTGCCGCAAGCGTTTACGGAGTTCGCCGGCGTCGGGGCCCAGGTCATAATCCATCGTCATCATCCCTTCGGCAGCCCAAGCAGCCGCTCGGCGATGATGTTGCGCTGGATCTCCGACGTCCCGCCGTAGATGGTCGCAGCCAGTGCGTCCTGACGTTCGAACAGTAAGTCCGCGTCAGCGATCGAACCTGGACCCGACGCCGCGGCGCTCAGCTCCCAAACCCGTTGCAGCGTCACCGATCCGAGTAGCTTGAGGATGTCGGCTTCCGGGCTGGGCCGGCCGGCGAGCTCGTCGTGTAGTGCACGGTATCCGGTGGCGCGCAGTGCTTCGGCATCGGCGATTAGCGAGCCGAGTTCCGCGAAGATGTGCTCGCGCTCTGACCGGATGGACTCGAGTCCGCGCTGGATTTCGACCCAGTTCATGATCCAGATCATCTGGCGCTCATGGTGCAGCGACGACAGCGCGACCTGCCAGCCGCCGTTGCAGGGGCCCAGCACGTTTGCCATCGGCACCTCGACGTCGTCAAGAAACATCTCGCAGAACGTCTCGTCGGAGATCGACGCCATCCGAATGGGTTTGATGGTCACCCCGGGCGAACGCAGGTCGAGGATGAGGCAGGAGATACCGCGATGTTTCGGCGCGGCGGGGTCGGTGCGGGCATACAGGGTGCACCACCGCGAGAGGTGGGCCTGCGTGGTCCAGATCTTGTGACCTTTGACCCGGAACATGTCGCCGTCGCGCTCCGCGCGGGTGCGCAGGCCGGCGAAATCCGATCCGGCTTCCGGCTCGGACATGCCCAGGGCCCACCATTCGTCGCCGCGAAGCACGGGCACGAGCAGCCGGTCGATCTGCGCGTGCGTGCCGAACTGGCGAATAGCGGGCGCGACGACATTGGGGCCGGCGATGTTCGGCAGCTTGGGCGCCGACCGCATCGCGGCTTCCAGCCGGATTTCCATCGCCTCCCGCAAGCCCAGCGAGCGACCGCCGTGCTCGGCGGGCCAGGTGGGCTGCAGCCACCCGGCCTCGAAGGCGGCCCGCTGATAGTCGCGCCGCAGCGCGAGATCCCAGCGATATTCGCGATAGCGCTCGCCGTAGTAGTCGTCCGGCAGGAACTCCATCAACCAGGTCGCGAACTCCTGCACGACCTCAGAGCGGGCGTCGATCGACGTCATACGGCGCCCCCGGCGAAGCGGCGGCCCACAGCGTGGTAGAGCGCGCGACTGTCTCCCAGCGTCGCGGCACCCTGCCAGGCGTGCCGCAGGTAGAGGTGGATGTCGTGCTCCCAGGTTTGCGCGATGGCGCCATGGACCTGAACCGCGGTGCGTGCACAGCTGACCGCGGCTTCGCCGGCGGCGGCTTTGGCGAGCGCCGCAGCGGTCCAGGCGGCGGCGGGGGTAATCGCAGGATCGTCGAGGCGGGCCGCCGCCGCATAGGTGAGGCTGCGGGCGCGCTCCACCGACACGTAGTTGTCGGCCAGGGCATGTTTGACCCCTTGGAAGGCGCCGATCGGCTTGCCGAACTGCCGCCGCGACTTTGCGTGCTCGACCGAGCGGGCCAGGGCGGCGCTGGCGAGGCCGACCAGATCGGCGGCAGCTGCAACCAGGGGTGCCGCCAACGCCGATTCAAGGTCGACGGGCGCGGTGGCCACGGGTTCCGTGTCGATCTCGACGTCGGCCACGGGTTGTGCCGGATCGGTGGATTCAGACGGCTTGACGGTGATGCCGTCGCCCGTGCGCGCGACCGCGGCCATCACCCCGTCGCCGGAGGTGGCCAGGGTGACGATCAGCTCCGCGCGGGAAACCCAGGGAACCGCGACCGCCCGTCCGCGCAGCCGTCCCCGCTGCAACGTCGTGGGTGCACCGGGCAACCGATGCCCAGGTGGGTGGACAGCCAAGGCGGCTACGACACCGCCGCCGATGTCGCCCAGCGCTTGGGTGACTGCCGGGCCGCTCGCACGCAGCACGCCCGCGGCGAGGCCGGCGCTGCTCAGCAACGGAATGGGGGCGATGGCGGCTCCGCATTCTTCCAGGACGACGGCCAGATCAAGCGTTCCGTAGTCGACATCGGGCGCGGCGAGCTCGGTCCAGCCGAGGTCGACGACCGTTTTCCACAGGGTGCGCCAGTGTTCCGGATCCGTCATCGCCTGGCGAGCGACATCGGGCGGGCACTCGGTGCGCAGGACGTCACGCACGCTGTCGCGCAGCGCCAGCTGCTCGGCGTTCACTCCGACGTCCATGACGCCCCTAACATAGCAAAAATAGTAAACTAGGAACGCGGGCGTCAACGCGGATCCGCAGCGACATCGGGCGCGGCCCAGGCGTCGAGCGTTTCTAGTTCACACGCCCGATTTTGCGGTACCCGAATCCCTTTGCGAATTCGGCGAATCGGTGATCAGCGCTTTCCCGACTACCGCTGCGCGATACGCCCCCGACGAGCCTCCGTGGGCTCAACCGGCGGTCGGGCGTAAGGACCGCGCCGTACAGCATTGAGCCGGATCTCTGGTAGATCCACCGACGGGTCCAAGGTGTCCAGCCAGGCGACGGCGTCAGCGACATCTGATACCTGGATCGCGTACATCTCGAAGGGAACGTCCTGCAGCATCTCCGTTTCCACGGGTCCCGGGGTGACGATGTGGACGCTGATGCCGTCACGGTCCACCTCGAGCGCCAAAGCGCGGGCGAATGCGTTCATGCCGGCCTTCGACGCCGAGTAGGCGGTTCGGGCCATCATCGGCTCGTGAGCTGCGGACGAGGAGATGAACACCAGCCGCGAGCCCGCGCGCATTCGCGGCAGCACCGCGGCGGTCACCACGAAGCAGGAGTCCAGGTTGGCTGACATGATGTCCCGCCACTGCTCGAATGTCTGCTTGCGCGCGTAGGTTCCGCCGAGCATGCCGGCCGCGTGCACGACGAGATCGAGCGTCTCCAGCGGGCTTATCGCACGGTCGAATCCGACCGGATCGGACGCGTCGGCCACGATATGGCGCGCGCCGATCTCTTCGGCTGCGACGCGCAGCGGGCCCTCGCGGCGGGCCGAGAGCACAACGTCGTAGCCCAGCTCGCGCAGTCTGCGCCCACATGCTTTGCCAATCCCACCGCTGCCACCGGTGACCAGTGCGGTTCTCACACATTCCTCTCGTAACGAGCGGGGCGTCGAAAGTCAGGGACGGCGGGTCTCCCGCGGACGTGACAGGGCCTGTGGCGACAGCGCATAGATCCGTTGTTCGGGTCGACCGGCCAGCACATAGGTCTGGGTGTCGGCAAGGTGGCGGGCCGCGATACGACGAGCCCGGTCGACGTCACCGACCTCGATCGTTTCGGTCAGCTTGATGTGCGTGTTGAGCACGGCGCGCCGCTTGGCCAGCGACGGATACGTGCCGCGAGCGGCGCTCTCGTCGGCCCACTGCTGTTCATGGCTGGTCCACAGCGTCTCCAGGCTGCCCACCACTGCGATGATGGTGTGATTTCCGCAGCCACGGACAAGGAGATCGTGGAATTGGCGGCCGATTTCGGTGAAGTGGCCACCGTCATCGAGGTGCTCTGCCATTGACTCGTTGACCCGCTTGAGCTCTGGCACCAACGTCTCGATGCGGTCGGGCCGTTGGGCGGCCAGTGCGGCGCAGGCGGGCTCCAGCTCCAGCAACGCGGCGCCCAGATCGGCGACGCCTACAGATTCGCTCTGCAACAGCAAGCCGAGCATGTAGGCAGTACTGGTCTTCGCCGGTGCGTGCACGACGGCTCCGCCTCGGTTGCCGCGCCGGACCGACACCAGCCCCTCGGTCTCCAAGATCCGCAACGCTTCCCGCAGGGAGACCAGGCTGACGTTGAATTGCCCGACGAGCACCTCTTGGCGCGGCAACAGATCACCGTCGGCCAGCTCGCCGTCGATGATCTGGCGACGCAACTCGTCGGCGACGATCTCGGCGATCCTCGGTGCTGACAACCGGCGTCGCGCGTCGGGGCCAATTCCCACCTCGGTCATCCGATCCTCGCAACGAAACAAACATGAATGAGCCCGCGGTCGCTGACCCATGAACTCGGCTGGCTTAGCTATCTTAGCAGTAATGGCATAATAGCCGGGGCTGAGACAAACCCGTCAGCGATCGAATTACGATTGGCAAAGTTACTAAGATGGTATAGAAAGCGCCGGGTGGATGCAGGTGAGCGAGGGTCCCGACAGCCGACCGACACCGCTGGACGACTTGCGTGTCGTCGAGATCAGCGACCGGATAGCCGGCAGTTACTGCGGGAAGCTGTTGGTGGACGCTGGTGCCCAGGTGCGGAAAATCGAGCCGCCGCAAGGAGGTCCGTTGCGGCGGTTCGCGGCCAGCTGTTCGTCGCTGCCGAAAGGGGTGGACTCGCCGCTGTTCAGCTACCTCAATGCCGGCAAGCGCAGTGTGACGGCATCCCCGGCCGACGAGCGCTACCGCGCCGAACTGGCCGCTGCCGACGTCGTAGTTGTGGCCGCCACCCGATCGCAGGCAGCCGGCCTGGGCATCGATCCCCGGCGGTTGCTGGCGGCCTCACCCTGGGCTGTCATCGTCACGATTTCCGACTTCGGCTGGACGGGTCCGTACGCGGAGCGTGCCGCCAGTGAATTCACCCTGCAGGCGTGGGCGGGCTCGACCGGTTTTCGTGGCGACCCCGCCGGGCCGCCCATCGCGATCGGCGGTGACCTGGGGGAGTACATGGGCGGCGCTTTCGCCGCCGTCGGCGTGCTGGCGCTGCGCCGCCGTGTTCAGCAGGGCGGCCCGGGTGAGCACCTCGACCTGTCGATGCTCGAGGCGATGGCGCTGATGCAGAGCAGCGAATGGCTGCACTCGCAGCTGTTGCAGGTTCCGCCGGTTACCCGCACCGTCGAAGTGCCCTCGATCGAGCCGGCCAAGGACGGCTACGTCGGGATCACCATGGTCACCGGTCAACAGTGGCTCGACTTCGCCGCCATGGTCGACTGCCCCAAGCTGACCGAGATTCCCCAGCTGCGTTTTCAGATCGGCCGCTGGGAATACCGGGATCTCATCCGTGAACTGATCGGCCCATGGTTGGCCGAACGCACCGTCGCCGAGATCGTCGAACTCGGGCAACTATTCCGTCTGCCGATCGCACCGTTGGGTAACGGCGCAACCATCCGCGACATGGCCTACATGACTGAGCGCGGAGTGTTCAAGCGCAACCCGGCCGGCTTCCACCAGCCCCGCCCGCCGTGGCTGATGTCGCGGTGCCGGCCGGCGCCGCTACGCGCTGCGCCGGCCCTCGGTGAAGCCAACGGCGAGCCGCCCTGGCACCAACGGGAAGCGCGCCCAGAGCCATCCGAGCGCCGGTTGCCGCTGGAGGGTGTGCGCGTCATCGATCTGACCGCGTTCTGGGCCGGGCCGGCCGCGACCCATCTGCTGGCCGCGTTCGGTGCCGACGTCATCAAGGTCGAGTCGATCCAGCGACCCGACGGCATCCGGTACTCCGGCGGCATGCGAACCGACGTCGACGACTGGTGGGAGTACGGCTGGGTGTTCCACGCCATGAACACCAGCAAGCGGTCGGTGACCCTGGACTTGGGGTCTGACGAGGGTCGCCGCCTGTTGACCACCTTGGTGGCCGACGCCGACGTCGTCATCGAGAACTTCTCGCCGCGCGTGCTGGGCCACTTCGGGCTCACCGCCGACGCACTGCTGGAGATAAACCCCAAGCTCGTTGTCGCCCGGATGCCGGCGTTCGGGCTGGACGGTCCGTGGCGGGATCGGGTCGGATTCGCGCCCACCATGGAGCAGATCGCCGGGCTGGCCTGGGTAACCGGGTTACCCGAAGGGCCGCCGGTCCCGCCCAGAGGTGCCTGCGATCCGCTGGCCGGCGTGCACGCCGCATTCGCGGTGCTAGCCGCGCTGCAGTTCGCTGAGCGCACCGGATCGGGCCAACTCGTCGAGCTACCGATGATCGAGTCGGTGCTGAACGCCACTGCGATTCAGCCTATGGAGTTCGAGGTCTTCGGCGTGACGCTGAGCCGGCAGGGCAACCGCGGCCACGGCTGGGCCCTTCAGAACCTCTATCGGTGCGCGGGTGACGACGCTTGGATCGCGGTCACCGTGCGCACCGATGACCAGTGGCGCGCGCTGGTCGATCTCATGGATCGACCAGCGTGGAGCGAAGGCGACGGTCTTACCACGGTCGCCGGACGCCGGGAGCGGGCAGACGAGATCGATCGCCGGCTGCAGGATTGGCTCGCCGGGCAGCATCTCGACACCGCCGTGGAGCGCCTTGCCGTTGCGGGCATTCCCGCCGCTCCCGTGGTGTCGCCGTCGTTGGTGACCGAGAACCCCCAACTGCGCGCTCGCGGGTTCTTCGAGTCGCTCGAGCATCCACGAACCGGCGCCGGCCTATATCCATGCCCACCGTTCGCCCTTCTCGCCGGCCAGCGCAGATGGCTGCTGCGCCCGCCGCCCACCCTTGGTGAGCACAATGAGGAGGTATTGCGTGATCTGTGTGGGCTGACCGACGCCGACCTCGAGCCCCTGACGGCAAGCGGGGTGATTGGGACCCGCCCCAAGGGGCTATAGCAGAACAGCCAGAAGCGAAGGGAGCATTTCGATGCGCGTGATCGTCGACGAATCCTTGTGTGAAGGCAATGGGTTCTGTGAGTCGCTGGCCCCGGAAGTATTCGAACTGGGCGACTCCGATGTGGTGCAGATCGCCGACGGCGAGGTGCCGGCACGGCTGGAGATCGACGTCCGCGCCGCGGTGGACCAGTGTCCGAAGGCCGCGCTGCGGCTTTCCGAGTGACCGTGTCGCTCAACGCGCGGTGAGCGAGATCGGCATCTGGTCGTAGATCGACATGTTGGTGATCAGGTTGGGGTGGGCGACTTTGGCCGGCCCGAGGACGATGTTGTCGCAGCGCAGCAGCAGTTCATCGAACAGCGCGCGCAACTCCGCGCGCGCCAGCATGGCGCCCAGGCAGTGGTGCGGCCCGCCGCCGCCGAAGGCGACGTGCGGGTTGGGCTGACGGCCGATGTCGAGGGTGAACGGCTGATCGAAGACCTCCTCGTCGCGGTTCGCCGACCGCAGCATCGACACGATTCGATCCCCTTTGGGGATGTGCTGGCCGTCCATCTCGATGTCGACCTTGGCGGTGCGGGTCCAGTACGCCACCGGTGTCGCCCAGCGCAGCACCTCCTCGACGGCGCCGGGCCGCAGCGCCTCCTCATCGCGGTACCGCTCGATCTGCTCGGGATTGGCGACGAACGCGTGCAGCCCGGTGGCCAGGGCGTTCTTGGTGGTGTCGCTGCCGGCGAACGCCAGCACGAAGAAGAAGATCTCCAGTTCGTTGGCGGGCAGAGCGAACTGTTCGCCGTCGTCACCTGTGATCACGGCCGACGCCAGTGTGCTCCAGATATCGTCGGTGGGATTGCGCCGCTTCGCGGCGGTGAGCTCGAGCGCGTAGCCAAAGATGGTGCCATAGAGCTCGAGTTCCTCCTGCTCGCTCAGCCGCGCCTTGGGGGAGCGGGCCGTCAGGATGCGATCGAACACGCTGAAGATGCGGCGCCGGTCCTCCTCAGGCATGCCGATGATGTCGCCGATGACCGTCATCGGAAGTTGGTCGGCGACATCGGCGATCCAGTCGCCGCCGCCGTGGGCGAGTAGGTGGTCGATTATCCGCGCGGCCCGCGCCCGGATGCCGTCTTCCAGTTTGGCGATCGCTCGTGGTGTGAACGCGCTGGAGATGAGCTTGCGGCGCTTGTTCAACTCCGGCGGGTCCATGTTGATGATCGTCGGGTACGACGAGAACGTGTCCATGCGCTGGATGAGCGGACCGTCGACGGCGGTGAACGAGTCGGCATCACGGTGCAGGCGCACGGCGTGCCGGTGCTTGGTGGCCATCCAGAAATCGCGCTGGACGGTCTTGGCGACACCGGGCGTGAGCTCGTGGTGGAAAAGTGGCCGGGTGCGCCGCAACTCGGCGAACAGGTCATCTGGAAAACCGTTGCGCCACAAGGAAAAGTCAGAGAGGTCCAGTGCCGCGGTAGTCATGTCTGCAACCTCGATTCGGCCGGGCATCGCAAGCCCTCTGTAGAGCCACCGTACCGCCACTCGTTGACGTTCAATGCCTAAAATAGTAAAAATAGACAGAGTCTTCGGGCGCGGTGAGCGGGGGCCGCTGCGATCCGGCCGCGCGGAAACGGAGAGGTAGTGACGCGTACGGTTACCGACCCGACCATGGATCCGTCGGAACGTGAGTTCGGGCCGAGCGGCATCGGGCTGTCGCCATACCGGTTTCCGACCGGGTGGTTCATCGTCGGTTTCGCGTCGGACCTGGGTGCCGGCGAGGTCAAGCGGGTGCACTACTTCGGTGAGGAGCTGGTGCTGTTCCGCACCGAATCCGGCCGGGTGCACGTACTCGACGCCTACTGCCAGCATCTCGGCGCCAACTTGGGCGTCGGCGGCACCGTCGAGGGCGAAGAGATCGTGTGCCCCTGGCACGGCTGGCACTGGCGCGGTGACGGCACCAATGCGCTGATCCCGTACAGCAAGATCGGCTGCAAACACAACGTCCGCATCCGCACCTACCCGAGCACCGAGTGGTACGGCTTCATCCTCGTCTGGCACGAGCGCCACGGCCGGGCGCCGTACTGGCAACCGCCCGTCCTACCCGAACTGGAAACCGGCGAGTACTACCCGCTGCACCCGCACAGCCGCATGCTCAACCGGGTCAAGGTGCACGCGCAGATGATTATCGAGAACGCCGCCGACCCGTATCACGTTCAGTACGTGCACAAGGCCGCTAACCCTGCGAACACGGCCTCGTTCGAGGTCTTGGGCTATCACCTGCACGCCACGGTCAACGCCAACTTCGGTGGCGGTCGGGCGCAGACCTGGTTGACCCCGCATGGGGCCGTCGACGCCAAGATCATCTACGACAACTACTCCCTGGGACTCGGAATCGTCCGTTTCCCCAGCGAGCTGGTGGCCACCATCCAGGTCACCGGGCAGACCCCGGTCGACGAGGACTACACCGACTACTTCTACACCCAGGCGTCGGTTCGTGAGCCGGGCGAGACCGGCGAGGCGCCCAGCGGCCGCGCCGCGAAGTTCCTGGCGCTGCAGCAAGAAGTCGTCAAACAGGACTTCTTCACCTGGGAGAACATGAAATACCTCGAGAAGCCCAATCTGGCGCCCGAGGAGGCACGCGACTACGCGGCCCTTCGCCGCTGGGCTCACCGCTTCTACCCGGGCGAACAACCCTCACCCGCCGACTTCGGATACACCGCGGACGGTGAGCCCGACCCGGCGGCCGCAGAAGCCTGATGCGCCCTGGCCGGGACGGGCCCATCGGTCCCGCTGATTTCGGTGTGGATCAATTTAGCGTCCCGACCGTGCTCGATCGCCGCGCCGAGCAATACCCCGACCGGGTGATGATGTCGATCGCCGGTACCGAGGTCACCTTCGCGCAGATGCGGCAGCGGTCCTGCGCGGCGGCCAACACACTGGTCGACCTGGGTATAGGCCGGGGCGACTGTGTCGCACTGTTCACCGCGACCTGCCCGGAATGGGTCTATTTCTGGCTGGGCGCGGCCCGCATGGGCGCGGTGACCGCCGCGGTGAACGCCGCGAACAAGGCCGACTTCCTGCTGGACGCGCTGCGGTTGTCGCGGGCGAAGGTGATCATCACCGACGCCGAACGGCGTCCGCGGATCGAGGCGGTGACCGACCGGATGGACACGGTGACTGACATTGTGGTGCAAGGCGATTCGCTCGACGACGCCTTGGCTCGGGGCGCTGCGCGCGCGGTGGTCGACAGCCCCGCCGAGGTCGGCGAGGTAGGGTCGCTGTTTTTTACCTCAGGCACCACCGGGCTGTCGAAAGCGGTTGCCACCACGTGGCACTACCTGTTCTCCGTGGCCGCGACCGTCGCCTCGGCCTGGGAATTCGGTCCGGGCGAGGTGCTGTGGACCGCCATGCCGGTGTTTCACCTCAGTGCGGCACCCAGCGTTTTAGCGCCGATGCTGGTGGGCGGGACTACCGTGCTGGCGGGCACCTTTCATCCCGGCGAGGTGTGGGACGACGTGCGCGCCTGCGGTGCCGTCGGCTTCGCAGGCGCCGGCGCGATGGTCTCGATGCTTGAGAACCTGCCCCCGGATCCCAGCGACACACAGCTGCCGTTGCGGTTCATCTCCGCGGCGCCGATCGACGCCGGCAGCTATCGTGACATCGAAAAGCGGTACGGCTGCCGTGTCGTCACCATGTATGGGCTGACCGAGGCCTTCCCGATCGCCGTTAAGAGCGTGGCCGACGACGGGGTCCCCGGAACGTCGGGCCGACTCAACCCAAACTTCGACGTGCGCATCGTCGACGCGGATGGCAATCCGCTGCCCGCCGGGGCGGTCGGAGAGATCGCCTGCCGGCCGAAATACCCGCACGTCATGAGCGAAGGGTACGTCGCGGGCACCGAATCACCTGGCCTGCAGGTCGATCCGCATCCTCAATGGTTCCGCACCGGGGATCTGGGCATGCTTGACAGCGACCGAAACTTGACGTACGTGGACCGGGTCAAGGATTCGCTGCGCCGGCGCGGCGAGAACATCTCCTCGGTCGAAGTGGAGCGTGTCGTTATGCGCCATCCGGCTGTGCTGGAGGCCGCAGCGGTGGGTGTGCCGAGCGATCTGGGTGAGGATGACATCCTGCTCATCATGACGTTGCGGCCGCAGTCGACACTGGATTACGTCGAGTTGCTCGACTTCTGCGGGGAACGCATGCCGTACTTTTGTGTCCCGCGATATGTCGAGATCGTGAACGAAATCCCAAAAACCGTTATCGGGCGGGTGCGCAAGGATATTCTTCGCGCCCGAGGCGTCGGCCCCGGCGCGTGGGATCGAGAAAGCCACGGATACGTCGTCCGTCGCTGAGTCAGTCGCTGCTATCAGACCAGGAGGACAAAGATGACCATGACCTACCAGCAGCAGTACCTGCTCGACGCAGTGACAGGGCGCGCTGCCATCATGGATCTCACCGCCCGGCACAATCGGTTTTATTCCGACGGCGATCGTGACCGCTGGATCGCGACGTTCCGCCATTCCGGCGCCAGTTTCTCCCGCGGTGGTGAGATGTTCACCGATCTGCGCGCCGCTTTCGACGGCGGCGGTAAACAGCGGCTGGTCACCGTCGACCATGAGATTTCTGTTGACGGTGTCAATGCCACCCAGCAGTGCGTTGCCGTCCTCTTCGCCGTCAGCGACCATGGCCCCACCGCGTTGCGCGCCACCGGGACCTACCGGGATGAACTGATCTACGAGCGCGGCGGCTGGTACTTCACGTCCCGTGAACTCCAATGGGATTCGGAGCCGAGCCGGCGTCAGCTTGTGCTGTGAGCGACCGGTAACACCCTCGCCCGATGACCCCAGCCATCAGCTACCAACTCACCTTCGGCACGTATGAGGATGCGCTGCGGATGGTCGGTGTGACGACCGAACCACGAACCGCGGGCACGGTGATCAGCGCGGCCCGCATCCAGCTGTTCGCCGCGCTGGTCCGCGACCCCAATCCGTCGTACTGGGACGCCGAATTCGCCTGGAAGACATGGGGGGGTCTGCTGGCACCGCCCGCAATGCTGATGAGCTGGCTCATACCCCCGCCGTGGTTGCCGACGGGTGAGCAGCGAGTTGCGTCGATCGCACTGCGGGTGCCGCTGCCCGGCACCACCTTCGTCAACGCTGCCAACGACGCCGAATTTCTGCTGCCCATCGTCGAAGGTGATCGGCTGACCGTGGTCGAGGAGGTGGTGTCGGTGTCGCCGGAAAAGCAGACCCGGCTCGGCGTCGGCCATTTCGTCGAGACCCTCGACACCTACACCCGCCAGGACAGCGCGGTGGTGGCGCGTAATCGAAATACCTTGTTCCGCTTCGTCCCTGGCATACCGTCATGACCGCCGAACTGGACTGGAACGAGATCACCGTTCCCGCTGAGCTTCCGGAGGTGGTCGACCAGATCAGTTATCAGCGGGTGGTGATGAACGCGGGCGCAACGTGGGACTATTTTCCCGGCCATTATGACCCAGTCTATGCCGAAAGGCAGGGACACCCTGCGATTTTCGCCAACACCATGCACCTCGCCGGATTCGCCGACCGCATCGCGACCGGGTGGGCAGGCCCGGGAAGTCGCGTGGTGCGCCGCAAAATGACGATGGCCGGCTCGATCTACGCCGGGGACACCATGGTCGGCCGAGGGCGAGCCGTGGCCAAACGGTGCGACACCTCGGTCGATCCGCCGCGCCACCTCGTCGACCTCCGGATCGAGGTGACCAACCAGCGCGGCGAGCTGTGCTGCCCGGTCGAGCTCACTCTACAGATACCCGAATGTCGTTGAACGCCAGTTTCAGCCGCTCAGCGGCGGCATCGGCCCTTTGCTCACCACCGATTGCAGCTCGACATACTCGCTTAGGCCCTCCGGTCCGAACTCGCGGCCGATACCCGACTGCTTGAAACCGCCGAACGGAGTGGCGATGTCGAGCATGTACATGTTGATGCCGTAGGTGCCGGCGCGCACGCCGGCGGCGATCTCCAGGCCATGGGCGACATCGGCGGTCCACACCGATCCGGCCAGGCCATAGTCGCTGTCGTTGGCGATCCGGACCGCGTCGTCCTCGTCCTTATAAGTCAGCACGGTCAGGACCGGGCCGAAGATCTCCTCCCGCGCGATGCGCATGTCGTTGGCGGCGTCGGTGAACAGCGTAGGCCGCACGTACCAGCCGCGGTCGGTCGGACTGTCCTCGCCGCCGAGCAGCATGCGCGCGCCCTCCTTCAGCCCGGAGCGGATGTAGTCCTGCACCCGATGCTGTTGTCGTTGGGCGACAAGGGGTCCGATGTCGGTCGCCTCGTCGGCGGGATCGCCGACACGCAGGCCAGACATCATGTCGGCGAGCGCGTCGACGACTTCGTCGTGGCGCCGCTTGCTGACCAAGATGCGGGTCTGCGCGATGCAGGCCTGCCCGTTGTTCATCAGGCCGGCCGTCTTGAGGCCCGTGACCGTCTTGTCGATGTCGGCGTCGTCGAGAATGATCGCGGCCGACTTGCCGCCCAGTTCCAGGCTCACTCGTTTCAGCTGCTCGCCGCAGAGGGCGGCGATCCGGCGTCCGGTGGCGCTGGAACCGGTGAACGCGATCTTGTCCACACCGGGGTGGCGTACCAGGCACTCCCCGACGTCGCGGCCGCCCGGAAGGATCGAGACCACCCCTTCGGGTAGATCGACCTGCTCGATCATCTCGGCCAACCACAAAGCGTCCAAAGGTGTTTCGGGCGCCGGCTTGACGACGACGGTGCAGCCGGCGATCAGGGCCGGAATCAGCTTCGGCATGATAAGGAATTGAGGCACGTTCCACGGCACGATCGCGCCCACGACGCCGACCGGCGCCTTGCGCACATGGACCTCCCCGAGCACTCCCTGCCGCCGCTCCTCCCACCGAAACTCCCGGCCGGTCGCGAGCGCGAGGTGCATCATGGACGCTGCCCCCGCTGCCTGGCCCAGCCGGCTGAAACTACGGGGAGAACCCATTTCCGCGGTGATCAGGTCGGCCATCTCGTCGATGTGACGGGCATAGATTGTGGCCAGCTTCTCGATCTTTTCCATGCGCTCGCGTGGGTCCAGCCGGGGCCATGGGCCGTGGTCGAAAGCATTCCGTGCCGCCACGACGGCGGCGTCGACATCCTCGGGGCCGGGCGCCGCGACTTCGCCTATCGGCTCCTCAGAGTGCGGCGAGATGACCGTGAGCCGCTGCTGCGTGGAGGGTTTGCGCCAGCGTCCTCCGATGAACAGTTCGTCATACCAACGGTGGTCGGGGTTTTCCGTCATCAGAGGCACCACCTCAGGGAAAGGGCGAGAAGGCGACCGGTAACTTCGCTATTGATGCTAACATAATTAGAAAAGCCGATCCCGCTGTGATGCGGCGTTGTCGCTCACTGCGGGGTGGGCACAACGACCATCGAGCGACAGGCTTGACGTGAAGACCGCGGACTGGCGCAGTTACCCGTTTCAGTTGGTGCCCGGCGACGGCCGGCTGGAGTTTCCCGCCGCCGAAGGTGAGCACCCTGACCACGAGTCCGACACCTGGTTCCTCGCGGGTCAACTCGACGCCGCAACGGGCCGGTCGTTCGCTTTCCTGACCATCTTCAACAAGAACCGGCCCGGGGGATCGGTCGTTGCGGACTTCTACACGATGGCGTTGTTCGATCTCGACACCGGCGGGTATGGCACCTACACCGACTACGACATGCCACCGGCCAGTTTGAGTCCAGGAGCCCGGCCCAAGTTGTCGGCCGCCGCGGGGCACCTCGACATCCGATACGAGAGCGCCGCCGGCACGGCGTCGTGGACGACCTGCCGCGGCGACGACGGGCAATTGCTGCCCTACACCTACCGCCTGAACCTGGTCGGTGTGGACCAGGCGGGTCAGCCGATGAACCTGGAGGTGGTCGTGACACCGACACGTGCACCGGTTCCGGTGGGCGCATCGACATACGACGGGAAGATCGCCTGCTTCGGCCAGGACGGCACCTACTCGTATTTTCAGACCGGGATGGTGATGACCGGAACCCTGCGCTGGGGCGAGTCAGCCGAGCAGGTCGCCGGCAGGGCCGGGCATGTCGACCGGCAGTGGTTTCCCAAATATGCCGGCGGCGGCGGAACCGGGGGAGATCCACGGGCCCGCTCGCACGAATGGCGCACGATCAACCTGGACGACGGCGTCGACCTGAGCATCTGGCGGCAGTTCGACCGCACGAATCGCAACACGCTGCAACCATTTTCTGGCACCACGACGAGCTACCCCGACCCGGCGGCGCAGCCGGAGTGCGCCGAAGACGTCGAGGTCACCGTCAACACCTATGTCCGGTGGCCGGATTGGGTGCGGCCCCTGGTGCCCCCGCGCGCTGCGGTCCGATACTTGCCCGACCGGCACCGGATCACCTGCACCGCACTGCAACTGGACCTCACCGGGGAGCCGCTGGTGGCCGTCCCGGCGCATGCGCTGCCGATCGAATACATGGACGGTCCGTACCGCTACCGCGGAACACTGCGCGGTGAACCGGTGAGCGGCTTCGGGTTCTACGAGCGATCGCTGGCGCTGTACCGGGATTGGGAGCTGATCGACGTGCTGGCAACCGCTGCGGCGAACCTCGACCCACCGGCGCCGCAACTGGTCGCGCTGGCCGATCGGGTTCGGCCGCTGGTGGTCTCGGGTAACCGCCGCGAGGCGCTGGAGCTGGTGCAGGCCGCAGCGGATGCGCTGCCGTGGGATCAGGCAGCCGGTTGCCGAGAGGTTCTCGACGCCCTGATCCAAGCGCTATCCGTCGACGACTGAGGATGTCTTCGCGATGGCCTCGGCCCAGGCGATGTGGCGATGCTGCAACCCCGGTTCGTTGCGGCCGAACAGCAGCTGATCGCGAGCTCCGGACTCCAGGTTGGCTTGCAGCCCCTCGACCAGCATGCCCGACCCCCAGATGCCGAACGATTCTGAAGCCGGCACGAATCGTGTCGTTGGCCAACGGCATGGGCGAAGACTACCGGTGTATTTCAACAATGTGCATATTGCCGCGGGATCGTGCACGAGTAATCTGCCGAGTTGGCCGCGCACATACCGGTCTTGGCCTGGATTCTCGACACGACCGCCCCCGCGGCGCAGTGCATCGACGTGTGGGTTCCGTTGCCGCACAACCGTTCGATGTTCGGTCGCGATGGTGTAGACGCTAAAAGCCCGTGTGCCGCAGAGTTGGGATTTGCACGGCAACACGGGGCTACTGGAGATGTCGGTAATTCCAGAGCCAGCGTTACCGGATGTCGCGAGAGAATTTTCGCCGCGTCATCGCGGGGTCCGCGGAGCTGCTCGGTGTTCTCTGGCCTTCACGCGGGCGCTATTCGGCGGGGCGGCGGGCTCAAGATGCTAGGCTGTAGAGATCGCCGATTCTGTTGCGCCACAGCGTTATCATTCGTCCGGCCAGGGGTCGGCGGCCGAGGACAGGGTCTGGGGGTCGGCCTACCGCGCGGGCGGAGGACGCGGACGGGCTTGCGACACAGGCTCCATCGCGGTTCGATAGCCCACGCAGTGATGACTCTGGCGCCGCGCCGAACCCGCAACACCCAATACGCGGGTGACTTCTGGCCTTAGGGCGGCGCACCACGATCGGTGCGGCCCTGCGGAGCGCTTAGCGCGCCCCCAGTAATCGTGGCTGTGGTCATTGCCGTCGCGATCGCGGTGGTGATCGTCGTGGCACTCGTTCCAATCCCGGTTCTTACTCCAGCCCGGGTCCCAGAACTCGCCGGGACACCTGTGGTAGTCACGCGTGCGTCATCCGTGCCAGAGTGGCCAGAGAGCCTAGTTGGTACAGATGTAAGCAGTGGGGTTGATGGGGCAGCTGGTGCATCTGTCGTATGCTGTGACGAATGTCAGTTTCTCGGCGCGACGTGCTCAAATTCGCGGCCGCGACTCCGGCCCTGCTCGGTCTCGGCGTCGCGGCGTCGTCGGTGCGCCTCGCGCCCGCATCGGCGGATCCGCTGGCGATTTTGCTGGACTATGCGGCAGGTGTCATCCCCGCCACCGACATCAAGGCCGCCGGCGCCGCGGGGTCCATCCGGTATGTGTCCGACCCCCGACCCGGCGGCGCCTGGATGCTCGGCAAGCCGATCCAACTCGCCGAGGCGCGTGACCTCTACAGCAACGGGCTCAAGATCGTGTCGTGCTACCAATACGGCAAGCAGAACACCGCCGACTGGCTGGGCGGTCAAAGCGCCGGCGTGATGCACGCCAAACGCGGCTGGCAACTGCATACCGCCGCCGGTGGCCCGGTCGGCGCCCCAGTCTACGCCTCGATCGACGACGACCCGTCGCATGAGCAGTACAAACAGCAGGTAGCTCCCTATCTGCGGGGCTGGGAGTCGGTGCTCGGACACCACCGAGTCGGCGTGTACGCCAACTCCAAGACGATTGACTGGGCGCTGCAGGACGGCTTGGGCTCATATTTCTGGCAGCACAACTGGGGCTCTCCGAAGGGGTTCACCCATCCGGCCGCGCATTTACACCAGGTCGAGATCGACAATCGCACCGTCGCGGGTGTGGGCGTCGATGTCAACAACATCCTGAAGCCCCAATTCGGGCAGTGGGACTAGCGCTAGACCTCAGGGGACTCAGTGGCCTCTTGAGTCGCTGCGGCAGGGATTGGTGCCGAGCGGAACGCAGCGGGTGATGACGTGCCAGCGCCCCTGACCGAACGCCCATACAGCGGCAGGTTCGTGGTCAGAACCTCGCCGGCCCTGCACGCGCGGCTGGCCGTGGAAGCCGCTGAGCAGAGTGTGTCGATGAATCGGTGGGTGGTGCAGAAACTCGCACAGCGGCGGCTCGGCGGCAACCTGTTCGACCTCGATTAGCGGGCCCGGTGATATCACCTGCGGCATCGCTTTTCGGCAGCATGTCATGACAGTTGGCGGTGCTGACGTGGCAGCTGTGGCCACTGGGGCAGCGACCGGCCGGGCTAGATCGAGGCGGATCAGCGACCCGGTGATGTGAACCATCCCGCCGGGGGCCCGTATCACGCGCCATCCGGTCAGCCCGATGGCCAGTGCAAGGGGATCGCCCACCCCGTGCAGGAGATTGGGGAGGACGACGCCCAGGGCGGTCGCCAGGTAAGCGGCGAAATCCCCGTTCCGGCGGGCGGTCTCGATGTGAGCCGGCTTCAGCAGCCGGACCCCGACGATGATGAGCGGGCCGGCAATTGCCGCGGTGGGGGTCCGTTCGACCAACCCTGCGAACGGCGGGTGAACAGGAAAAGCCAGACACCATGCGTGATCGCGGAGGCGCGCGTTTTCGCGCGCCCGCGTTGACGTTGTTGAAGCTGCGGACGAGCGCGCGGACGACGCGGGCCGTGCTGGGGCCGCGGCGAGGCGGGTCGATCGCCCTGACGCCGCTACGCGGCTAGCCTCCGGTGGCCGGTGTTCCAGCAAACATCTGGGGAGACATCCCGCGGCGCGACAATCGTCGGCTTTCGCGTAACGCAACAGCGGACGCGCCGCCATGCGCTAGCCAGAGCGCCAACTTTTAACATAACGATTGCATAACAATACTGCCTTGATCTGCACTATTGTAGTTACTCGACCGTAACCACCTGCATGCAGGACGTTTGTTCCGGAGACCTCCGGCCAGAGTTCAACGGGGTGTTACCCACGCCACGGTTACCCGTGCGTAGAACTCGCCAGTAACCGATCAGCGCAAGAAAAACACAAGGTTCTTATGACACTCTTATCGCAGCCGATGACCGCCGCGGCGCTCGACCCCCTCGGGCCGGGCCGCCGACAACACACCGGTTAGTCGATTCGGCTGGATTCGATGGGGAATCGACGACACCCGCCGGGCAGCGTAGGCCTGACACGTCGAACGAGGCGATACGCAGAGAAGCACTACAGGGAGATACGGAACGTGACGATTCATGAGCACGACAGGGTGTCCGCTGACCGCGACGGGAATGTCTCGGGGGCCTCGCACATCCATGCTCTGGTTGATCGTCTGACGGCCGGCGAACCCTATGCCGTCGCGTTCGGCGGGCAGGGCAGCGCCTGGCTGGAGACACTCGAAGAGCTGGTGTCTTCGGCCGGTATCGAATCTGAGTTGACGACGCTGGCCTTCGAGGTGGATCTGCTGCTCGAGCCGGTCGCAAAAGAGCTGGTCGTGGTGCGTCCCATCGGCTTCGAGCCGATGCGCTGGGTACGCGCGCTGGCTGCCGAAGACCCGGTTCCATCGGCCAAGCAGCTGAC
>Ga0187766_10000212_pt1 | contig 31175 bp, 28 predicted proteins | sample 0216_QUI02_MP05__4_FD_132971 | JGI IMG/M metagenome (GOLD analysis project Ga0187766, IMG submission 132971) | Tropical peat soil microbial communities from peatlands in Department of Meta, Colombia - 0216_QUI02_MP05_20_MG | ecosystem: Environmental > Terrestrial > Soil > Wetlands > Peat ... | reverse complement strand
CTCCCAGACGCGCCTGGAGACGATGAACACGTTCGGCCTGGTGCTGAGCGTGCTCGCGGTGCTGGGCCTGATCGCGAGCTGGCGGCGGCTCAGCGCCTGGCTGCTCGCGCTGCTCTGGCTGGGCGGCGCCGCGCTGGCGCTCGGGCCGACGCTGTACATCGGCACCCACATGCACGTGCCGCTGCCTCAGACCTGGAATGGCGTGCGGGTATCCCTCCTCATGCCCTATACCTGGTTCCTGCGGACGCCGGGGCTGTCGGTCTTCCGCGAGGCCGACCGGCTGGCCCTGCTCGGGCTGGTCGGGGCGGCCCTGCTGGCCGGGGCGGCGGTGGACTGGCTGCAGCGCCACCGGGCCTGGCCGGTCATCGTGGCCGTGGCGCTACTCGGCGCGCTGGAGGCGGGCTGGTCGGGAACACCGGGAGGCGCTCCGATCATGCCCACCGCGCTGCCTGCCCTGGATCGTCCGATCGCAGCCGACCACTCGGACTCGATCGTCGTGGACGTGCCGTTCGGCCTGGCCAACGTCCCGTCCTACGGTGAGGAGCCGACCACGCAGGCCATACTCATCGCCACCGCCGACGGTCACCCCCGGGCGATCGCCTACGCGTCGTGGATCCCCAATGCGACTATCGACGCGATCAAGCGCCATGCCTTCTATGTCCAGCTCAACAACGCCCAGCACGGCTGGAAGCGAACGCCTGGGCAGATCGCGGCGGCCCGGGTCGACCTGCGGACACTGAACGTCGGCTGGGTGCTGGTATGGCTGCCGAAGCCTAGTCCCGCCCTGACGGAGTACCTGTCCGCGACCGGGTTCAGGATCGCATACCAGGCGGACGGGGCCTGGGTCTACCGGCCGTCAGGGTCCATGGCGGCCACCGGCGCGGTCTCCGGGTCAGGCTGAGGGCGGCTGCCGCACTCGCGCGACGGCCACCACGGACTGACCGAACGGCGGTCGCTTGATCAGGCGCTCGACGAACTGGACCACCGGGACCAGCAGCCGGTCGTAGAACGTCATCGTGCCGCCCGTCGACGGCTGCTTGTTGAGCACGCTGGTGAACGCGTAGTAGCAGATCAGGCCCAGCGAGTTGGCGTACCGCACGTCCATGACCTCAAGCCCCGCCTCGGCCAGCGCCTCGGTCATGGAGCGTTTGGTATAGCGGCGGACATGCCCGGTCGCGATGTCCACCGGACTCATCGCGAACGGGAAGGCCGGGCACACCAGCACGATGTAGCCACGGGCCCGCACCAGCCGGGCCATGCTGCGCAGGGCCCCGATGTGGTCCTCGATGTGCTCGAGCACGTTGTAACAGATGAGGCAGGAATGGGCGGCCCGCTCGGTGGACGGGAGCAGGATCTGCTGCACGTCCACGTTGGAGTACCCGGCCATCTCCTTCTTCAGCCCGATGATCAGGTTCTCGTCCGCGTCGGTCACCGTGAACTGCCCGACCAGCGGGATCCATTCCCGTGCGTAGTCGCCCAGTCCGCTGCCGATCTCGATCGGGCTATCGCCCAGGTACGGCTTGGCGAAGTCCGCGAACCACTTGCGGTGATTTCGGCACCCGGCCAGCGCGACCAAGACGTCACACTGAACCTGCCGGTCGCCCCTGATCTCCTTCACCTCGCGGGCCGCTTCGCCAGGCGGATCCGGGCCAGGATCCACACCGCTTGCACCCCGTCTTTCCAGGTGATCTTCTTACCGGCCTCGCGGCTGCGAGCCCGGTAGGTGACCGGCACCTCGAACGGGCGGATCCGGCGAGCCAGCAGCTTGCCCGTGATCTCGGCTTCCATTCCGAATCCGTCTGAGGTGATGTTCAGGCTCCGCAGCAGATCCAGGGACATGAGCTTGAAGCAGGTCTCGAGATCGGCGATATAGGCGTCGAACAAGACGTTGGCGAAGGTCGTCAGGGCCTTGTTGCCCATGACGTACCAGAAGGAATACGCCGAATGGCTGCCGAAAGTCCGGCTGCCGTACACGACCTCAGCTTCGCCTCTCAGCACCGGTTCGAGCAGCTTGGGGATCTCTTCCGGCAGGTATTCCAGGTCCGCGTCCAACGGCACGACAAAGTCCCCGGTCGCCGTCGCGGCCGCGGTGCGGATGGCAGCGCTCTTGCCCTTGTTCACGTGGTGCCGGTGCTTAACCAGCCGCTCATCGCGAAATCGGTCGATGATCTCGGCCGTTCCGTCGGTGCTCGCGTCATCGACGATCACCACCTCGACCGGGCAGGGAAAGCTGACATCAAGCACCCGCTTGATGATCTGCTCCACGGTCTTGGCCTCGTTGTACACGGGGACCAGGATGGAGAGCTTCACGGCGCGCGTCATCCTATGTGCTCGCGGAACCACTCGATGGTGCGTTCCAGGCCTACCTCCAGGCCGACCTCGGGCTTCCAGCCGAGGACCTCGCGGGCGAGGTCGATCCGCGGCTGCCGCACCATCGGATCGTCCTGAGGACGCGGGATGAACGTGATCGGCGACCGCGACCCCGTCCTGCGCTTGATGATCTCGGCCAGCTCCAGGACCGACAGCTCACCCGGGTTTCCGATGTTCATCGGGCCGGGATGCGACGACCGAAGCAGCCGCAGGATGCCCTCGATGAGGTCGCTGACGTAGCAGACCGACCGGGTCTGGCTGCCGTCGCCGGCCACGGTGATCGGCTCGCCCCGTAGCGCCTGGCTGATGAACGTAGGAATCGCGCGCCCGTCGTTCGGCCGCATCCGCGGGCCGTAGGTGTTGAAGATGCGGACGATCTTGGTATCCACGCCGTGGTTCTTACGGTAGGCCACGGTCATCGCCTCGGCGAACCGCTTCGCCTCGTCGTAGACGCCCCTCGGGCCGACCGGGTTGACGTTGCCCCAGTAGTCCTCGCCCTGCGGGTGGACCAGGGGGTCCCCGTAGACCTCGGAGGTGGAGGCGAGCAGGAAGCGCGCGCCCTTGTCCCGCGCCAGCCCGAGCGCATGCATGGTCCCGATCGAGCCCACCTTGAGCGTCTCGATCGGCAGGTCCAGATAGTCGACCGGGCTCGCCGGGGAGGCGAAGTGGAGCACCGCGTCCACCGGCCCGCCCACGTGCAGGTACTCGGTAACGTCGTAGCGGACCAGCCGGAAGGCCGGATGCTCGATCAGGTGCGCCACGTTGGCCGGGGTCCCGGTGCAGAAGTTATCCAGGCAGACCACCGAACACCCGTCAGCCAGCAGGCGTTCCGACAGGTGCGAGCCAAGGAACCCGGCCCCCCCGGTTATGACGATCGTCTCAGCCATCAGGCCATGTATCCCTTCGTCGAGCAGATAACTTACCGGGCGGAGGCTGACCTGAACGAATCCGCCACGCGAGCACGTCGCCCACCTGCACCGCGGGCGGGCCGAACTCGCGGGTCAGGAAGCGCGCCAGCCGCGAGTTCCGGGCGGTGACCGTGACAATGGCCGAAAGCCGCCAGTACGCCAGATCCTGGCGGATCTGCGACGGCGACGGCGCACGCTCTCTCCCTGACCCCTGCCACAGCGTAGTGAGATACTCGACGGTGCTCAGGCGATTGTAGATATAGCTGGTGGCCTGACCGGTCTCATTGGGCTCGATGAAGTCGCCGCCGCCGACCATCGAGCCGGGCACGCCGGTCTCCGCCTGCCAGCGCATCGGGTCATACAGATCGGGGATGATCAGCACGCGTCCGTGGGCCGCCAGCCCCAGCTTGGCGAAGGCCGCCTGCCAGCCCGCCGGGGCCTGGCCGACGGCCTCGGCTGGCACCGGCCGGGGGACCAGGGGCAGCACGGCCAGCACCGCCACCGTGATGGCGAGCGCCCCGATCAGCCGCCGCCGCTTCGTGCGCGACGCCAGCAGCCGCGCCCGGTCCAGCGCGAACGCGAGCAAGGCGGCCGCGGCTCCGTCCGCCAGGATGGCGAACCGGTCCGGCAGCACCTGGGACAGAACCGGCAGGCCCTGCAGCCAGTGCCACGGCAGTAGGGTGGCCGGGTAACTGATCCCGTGGCGCGGGCTGACCGCGCCGAGCGTGAACAGTTCCAGGATCGCGAAGGTCAGGGCGGTCAGCCGGACCTTCGGGTCCCGCCAGAAGGCCACCGCGGCGACCAGCGCGACGATGAGCAGTGGCCAGCCCAAGTAGGCCAGGTATTCGGGCATCGGCTCGGGGTACTTGGCGGCAATGGCCGCGCTGGCACTGGTGCGGAACAGCAGCCCCCCCGATGGGGTCACGAAGCCGTACAGGTAGCTATGGAATTGCGGGACGTGCCAGGGGCTGCCGTGTTCGCGGAGCGGACCGAGGAACTGCACCCACAGCGGGTATCCGCAGATCACGGCGGCGAGCGCCACTGCGGTACCCAGGCCCGCGAGGATCGCCAGGACCCGGCTCCGCACCGCCTTGATGGCCGCCCGCGGCTGGCTGACGGCGAGCACGACCAGCATCACCCCGGCGGCCACGACGGTGTCCACCAGCAGTTCTTCCCCGATGAAGACCTGAGCGGCCGTCAGCAGGCCGAGCCAGATACCGGTCCGCACGGCGCGACCGCGCCCGGTGACGATCCGCAGCACCGCATCGATGATCAGCGGCGGCAGGACCGCGAATTGCATCTGGAAGTGGCCGTCACCGGACGCGAGCAGAGCCGGTGAGAATCCGTACACCGCACCGCCGAGGGCCGCCGCGGTGACGCTGGCGCCCCACCGCCTCAGCACGAAGAACAGGCTGGCCGCCGAACCGGCGAAGCCGGCCGTCAGCAGGATGTTGAGGCTGGTAAACGGGTCGGCTAGCAGCGTCACCGGAGAAAGCAGGACCCCGGGAAGCAGCAGCGACACGTTCCACATCGCGCTGATGCCCTGCGGCGCGTTCAGTCCGGTCGTCACCAGCCCCGGGACATGACCGTGCGAGACCGCCTGCGCGCTGTAGCGCATGAACCACGCCAGCAGGGCGACGTCTCCCGAGTTGCCGCTCACTTCGCGCCCGGCGGGGTCAGACCACAACCTCCAGGTCAGCGCGAAGGCGCCCAGCACGTAGCAGCCCACCACCAGCCAGGGAGCCCAGCTCGCGAGCCGGGCGGGGGGCCGGGAGGCAGGCGGCGCCGACTCTCCGGGGAGAGACTGGCCGTGCTGGCTCGTTACGCTGCTCACTTCGCATAAGACTAGAGCGCCCGCCGAGGGGATGCGTCAGCTACATGCCCAGCCAGTGATTTGACCTCAAATGATTTGACATGGAAATAACTTCGCCGAACACTGGCAGACGTGACCGAGGCGGGACTGGCGTGCGGTGAGGTGACCGAGGCGGGACTGGCGGGCGGTGAGGTGACCGGGGCGGGACTGGCGGGCGGTGAGGTGACCGGGGCGGGCCTGGCGGGCGGTGAGGTGACCGGGGCGGGACTGGCGTCCGGTGACGTGACCACGGGCCTGGCGCGCGGCCATGGCGCCGGCTGGATCTGGGGAGACCCGGCCGACGGGATTCCCGCGGACGCGCCGCTGCACACGCTGCTGCTGGCCGCCTCCAGGGTGATGGGCGCCTCCTACGCCGGCCTGCTGGCCCAGGAGGGCCTGCGGATCAGCCCCGCGGGACTCGGCGTGCTGCGGGTCCTGCTGGCCGGTGACGGGCTCAAGTCGAGCGACGTGGCGGCCCGCGGGTGGTCATCGCCAGGCACGCTGACCTCCGTGGTCAACACGCTGGTCCGCGAGGGCTACGTGGAGCGCCGCAGGGACGCCGGCGACCGACGGGTGGTCAGGCTGTACCTGACCGACAAGGGTCGGCGCATCTGCCAGGACTGCCTGGCGTCGGCGGGGCCGTACTGGCGGGCCGCGTTCGCCTTCGTGAGCCCGGACGACGAGCCGGTCATCCGCAAGTTCTTCATCGACATGATCGGGCACTTCAGCGAGCCGACCAGGAAGGAGCGCGGCCGGTGACGGCGAACGGGGACACCGCGGGCGGGCCGTTGCGTCAACCGAAGTTGACACAACGGGATTGTCAACATAGGTTGACAACATGGCAGTGACGTCATGACCGGCGCATCCGGGTGCGCGATACGGACGGGGGATCTGCGCAAGACATATAAGTCGTCCCGCGGGGACGTGGCGGCCGTGCGCGGCATCGACCTGGGAGTCGGTTCCGGTGAGTTCTTCGGGCTGCTCGGCCCGAACGGGGCCGGCAAGTCCACCACCATCGGGATGCTGACCACGCTCGTCCTGCCCACCGGGGGCCGGGCCTGGGTGGCGGGCCTGGACGTGGTGGCCGACCCGGTGGGGGTGAAGCGCAGGATCGGCGTGGTGACCCAGAACAACACCCTCGACATGCAGCTGACCGTGGCCGAGAACCTGGAGTTCCGCAGCAGGTTCTTCGGTCTGTCGCTGCGCGAGGCCTCGCGCCGCGCCGCTCAGTTGCTCGACGTGTTCGGGCTGTCGGACCGGCGCAAGGCGATGTCCACCGACCTGTCCGGCGGGCAGGCCAAACGGCTGCTGATCGCGCGCGCCCTGGTGCACCGGCCGGACGTGCTGTTCCTTGACGAGCCGACCGCCGGCCTGGACCCGCAGACCCGCGTGAACCTGTGGGACATCCTGCGGGTGCTGCACGCCGCAGGACAGACCATCTTGCTGACCACGCACTACATGGAAGAAGCCGAAGCGCTGTGCGACCGGATCGCCGTCATGGACCACGGCGAGGTGCTCGCCTCGGGCACGGTGAACGAACTGAAGGACGGCGCGGGCGCCGAGACGGTGATCACGGTCAGGTACGAGGACGCAATCCCCGCTGACATGACCGCCCGGGCCGGCCTGGCCGGGCGCCCCGGCGTCCGCAAGGTGGAGGCCGACGGCGACTACGTCCGGGTCTTCACCCGCGAGCCCGAGGGCGTGCTCGGCGAGCTCGTCACCGCGGGCTCGGCCGCCGGCCTGACCGTGCGTGACGCCACCCAGCTCAAGCCGAGCCTGGAGACCGTATTTCTCACCTTGACCGGACGGGATTACCGAGAGTGACGACCACCGCCGCCGCCCCCACCCAAACTGCGGAATCCGCTGGGGCTCCCACAGCCTCTGAGGTCGCCGCCGTGATCGCCGAGGCGCCCGTGCCGCGGCCCACCCTGCCCAGGACGTTCGGCGCGATGATGGCCCGGGAGTTCCGGGTGCTGCGGCGTAACGCCGTCTCCACCTTCACCCGGGCGGTCATGCAGCCGCTGCTGTTCGTCTTCGTCTTCGCCTACGTGTTCCCGAAGATCGGCGGCGGCTTCATGCTCGGCGGGACCAGCGCCGCCGGGGCAGCCGCCGCGGGCAGCATTACGTTCGCCACCATCCTGGTGCCCGGCCTGATGGCTTCGATGCTGCTCATGCAGGGCATCATGGCCGTGACGTTCCCGCTGGTGATGGAGTTCTCCTGGCAGCGCACGATCGAGGACCGGGCGCTGGCCCCGGTGCCGATCCAGGTACTAGCGATCCAGAAGATCGTGGCCGGCGCGATCCAGGCGTTCCTCGGCGCGTGCATCGTTTTCCCGATCGTGCTGCTCGTGCACGCACCGGGTCAGGGTCCGCACGTGCATGTGACCAACTGGGCGCTGTTCATCTTCATCCTGGCCGCCGCGTCGCTGCTCACCTCGTCGCTCGGCCTGCTGCTCGGCACGGTCATGGATCCGCGCAAGATGCAGATGCTGTTCGCGGTGATCCTGCTGCCCGCCACCATGCTCGGCTGTGTCTACTACCCCTGGGCAGCGCTGAACCATATCCGCTGGTTGCAGATGGTGATTCTGATTAACCCCATGGTCTACATGTCCGAGGGCCTGCGAGCCGTGCTCACCCCGGTCCTCCCGCACATGCCGATGTGGGCCGTGCTGCTCGCGCTGGTCGGCGGCACGGCGGTGTTCGGCTATCTGGGCACCCGCACCTTCACCAGGCGGGTCCTCAACTAAAGGTGGCAGAGACACAACCGCAGGATTTCGGCGCTTGCGCCTGCATCACCCGCACCAGGCGCTCCCTTGCTCACAGCGCTCTGCCGTCGTGGGTCTTCTTGCCCGCTCTGACGTGGAAACTGACCCACGATGACGTGATTTGCGGCACCGGCCCTAGCCGCGAGCCGGTACCGGCCGGCCCGGCGGGAATACCGCTCGGCGGCCCGGTGCTGTTAAGGTTGTTGCCAACAGTCCGGTGCTTCGGCGCCGGGCGCGCAAAGCGGAGGGCCACCTCCCACCCGGTCAGCCCGGTGATACCGAGGCAGGCGGGTCTGGCCAGAAGTCCCAGCGACGGTACGTGCGCAAGCTCGTGCATCGCCGGTCTCGGCTGGCACGGCGCACCCCGGCCGGTTGACCCGGCCCGAGGGACAGCGCCGTTGTCGTGGTTGCCCCGTGGAGCGCATCGCCCGCGGGGCTTTCTCGTGTGCGGGCGCCGTCTGTCGGGCGGCACCGGCGCGGGTAACGCCGCGGGCAGGCACATGCCGCAGCCGGAAGGGCCGGCGGCGGGAGATGAGGCTCAGGAGGTCACATCAGCGTCGAAGCGCGTGTCAACGAGCGCATCCGTGCTCCCGAGGTCCGGCTGGTAGGGCCGAAGGGAGAGCAGATCGGGATCGTCTCGGTCAGCGAGGCACTCAAGCTGGCTGCCGAAGCCGACCTCGACCTGGTCGAGGTCGCACCGACCGCGCGGCCGCCTGTCGCCAAGCTCATGGACTACGGAAAGTTCAAGTACGAGTCCGCGGTCAAGGCCAGGGAGTCACGCAAGAACCAGACCCAGACGATCGTCAAGGAGATCAAGCTCCGCCCTAAGATCGATCCGCACGACTACGGCACCAAGAGGGGCCACGTCGAGCGGTTCCTCAAGGCCGGGGACAAGGTCAAGGTGACGATCATGTTCAGGGGACGTGAGCAGTCACGGCCCGAACTAGGCTTCCGCTTGCTGCAGCGTCTCGCTGAGGACGTCGAAGAGCTCGGCTTCGTGGAGTCGCAGCCCAAGCAGGACGGGCGGAACATGATCATGGTGATCGGCCCGCACAGGAAGAAGAGCGAGACCAAGGCGCACGCAGGCCAGTCCCAACGGCGGTCCGTGCCGAGCCCGCGCGCAGCCGCCCCGGCCGCGCCGGAGCCCGCGGCGAGCGAGCCCGCGGCGAGCGAGCCCGCCGCGGACGGTGCCGCGGTACCGGGTCCGGCCTAGCCGGCCGCGATCCGGCCGGACGAGTCCCCGACGGCAAGCGCCGGGGACACTGACTGTTGTGCGCTGCGGCCAAGGACCGCAGCGACGACAGAACGGAGACGACGGCGACCATGCCGAAGATGAAGACACACAGCGGTGCCGGGAAGCGGTTCCGGCTGACCGGTACCGGCAAGGTGATGCGCCGCCGCGCCAACCGCAACCACAAGTTCGTACACAAGTCGTCCCGCCTGACGCGGCGGCTCTACGGGGAAGTGGTCGTCGCGCCCAGCGACGTCAAGGAGATCAAGAAGCTGCTGGGCAAGTAGCCTGGCCCGCGCGAGGGAGACAGAACAATGGCACGCGTGAAGCGGGCGACCAACGCCCACAAGAAGCGCAAGGTTGTCCTCGAACGGGCCAGCGGTTACCGGGGACAACGGTCACGGCTGTACCGCAAGGCCAAGGAGCAGGTCCTTCACTCGATGACCTACGCCTACCGTGACCGCAAGGACCGCAAGGGCGCCTTCAGGCGGCTGTGGATCCAGCGGATCAACGCCGCGGCCAGGGCCAACGGCATGACCTACAACCGGTTCGTGCAGGGCCTGCGAGTGGCCGGGGTGGAAGTCGACCGGCGGATGCTCGCCGAGCTGGCGGTCGCGGACGAGCCGGCCTTCTCGGCCCTGGTCGAGGTGGCCAAGAAGGCACTTCCCGACGCATCGGGATCCGCGGCCGCTTAAGGGTGGGTTCGCGGGAAAAATGCAGTGACGCCGGGGCGTAGCCACATCGCGCGGCCTGCGGGGGTCGACGACCCCCCAGCCGCGCGAGTGAAGGGGATTGGGGAGGTGGGCGGGGGGGACCGCGGCGGGCATGCGGGGGGTTCCAGGGGGATCGCCCCCCCTGGGCCAATAAGAGCCGCGCGGCGCCTGACCAAGCGCGCCTTCCGCCAGCGCGAGCGCGCCTTCCTGGCCGAGGGACCCCAGGCGGTGGCCGAGGCCATCAGGTGCGGGGCCCAGGTCAGCGAGCTGTTCGTGACCGCGCCCGCGCGGGGCAGGCACCACGATCTCGTCACCGCGGTCGCCGACGCCGGCATACCCGTGCACGTCGTCAGCGGCGAGGTGATGGGCGAACTGGCGCAGACGGTGACCCCTCAGGGCCTGCTGGCCGTCTGCGGCTTCCTCGACGTCCCGCTCGCCGCTGCGGTCACGCCCGCTCCCAGGCTGGCCGTGCTGCTGGCCAACGTGCGCGATCCGGGCAACGCCGGCACCGTGCTGCGCACCGCCGACGCGGCCGGCGCGCAGGCCGTGGTATTCGCCGACGCGTCCGTTGACCCGTACAACGGCAAGTGCGTGCGCGCCTCGGCCGGCAGCCTGTTCCACCTGCCCGTGGTGGCCGGGGCCAGCATCAAGGACGCGGTGGCCGCCATGCGCCAGGCCGGCCTGCGCGTCATCGCGGCGGACGGCCGGGCCGGGCGCGGTCTGGACGACCCGGACGTGCGGGCCCGGCTGGATGAGCCGACCGCGTGGATGTTCGGCAATGAGGCGTGGGGGCTGCCGGCCGACCTCGCCGCGCTGGCCGACGAGGCGGTCGCGGTACCTATTTACGGTGAGGCCGAGAGCCTGAATCTGGCCGCAGCCGCGGCAGTGTGCCTCTACGCGTCCGCACGTGCGCACCGAGTACACGGTGAGGGCGGAATGGCGGGCCGGTCGGAGGAACGCGCTGGTACGTAAGTACCGGCTGATGGCATAGAGTACTTGGGCTACAACGTAGAGAATTGGCGTCTCAGGACTGTCACAATGACGGCTGAAGCGCTAGAGTCTGATCACAATCCGTCACCCGAACCGTGACCACATCCGGCTGCCGGACGCTCGTCGTGCGGCTTCGCCGGACGGAGGTTTCGCTGCAGTGGATGAGCCCATCGCGAGCGGGGTGTCACCTTCGCCCACTCCGAATCGCGAACCCGCTGACGGTCGTGGCTCCGGCGGCAGCCCGGTTCGGAACGGCCCAGTCCCGATGGGGAACCTGATCCTCGCGGATGAGTTGCCCGACGGGGTGGTGGTCGCCGACGAAGCCGGCCGGATCATCGTGTTCAACCGGGCCGCGGCCCGCCTGACCGGGCTGGACCCGGCCGAGGTGACCGGCAAGTTCGTGTTCGACGTGCTGCCGCTGCGTGACGCCGACGGCAATGACTGGTGGGTGTACGCCGACCCGTACCATGGCCTGCCGACCCGGACCCGTCACCCCGAGCGATCCCTCTACCTGGCCCGCGGCACCGAAATCCTGGTCTCCGTCGCCTACGTGCGCGAACCAAAGCGGGCCCGGGAGGCTTGTCCTCCCCCCGGGGGGAACGGGGGGGCGGGCAGCCCCCCCGTGCGCGGGGGGGGTTTGGGGGGGGTCGTCCCCCCCGGGCAAACACTAAAACGCCTTGTCCTGAGCCTGCGCGGCGCCCAGCAGCGGGAGCGGCTGGAACGCAGCCGCGCCGAGCTCGTCTCTACCGTCGCGCACGAACTGCGGTCGCCGCTCACCAGCGTCAAGGGCTTTACGGCCACCCTGCTCAACAAGTGGGGCCGGTTCACCGACGACCAGAAGCGCGTGATGCTGGAAACGGTCAACGCCGACGCGGACCGCGTGACCAGGCTCATTACCGAGCTGCTCGACGTGTCCAGGATCGAGTCCGGCCGGATGGAGGTCCACCGGGAGCTCGTGGACCTGCCGGACCGGGCCAGGAAGATCATCGCGGGCCGGGTCGCGGCCGGCGAGCCCGAGGCCCGCTTCCGGCTGGAAGCCCGCAGCGGGCTGCCCGAGACCTGGCTGGACGCCGACAAGATCGACCAGATCCTGGGCAATCTCGTGGAAAACGCGGTCCGGCACGGTGCTGGTATCGTGACGATCGTGGTGGAACCAGCACGCCTGGACGGCGACCAGGCAGCGGGCGGGTCAATGAGCGGTGCCGCCGCCGAACCCGGCACGCCTGACGCGGTCGCCGTGTCCGTGCGTGACCAGGGCGAGGGCATCGCGCCCGACGTCGCGCCGCGAGTGTTCCGCCAGTTCTGGCGCGGCAAGCCCCAAGCCGGCCGCCGTACCGCCCGGCACGGCGGCGGCACCGGCCTCGGCCTGTACATCGTCAAGGGCCTGGTCGAGGCGCACGGCGGCACCATCGGCGTCCGGTGCGCCCCCGGTGGCGGGGCCGAGTTCCGATTTATCGTGCCCGCAGGGGCAGCCACCGTCTGAGGCGCGATGACAGCGCCGCCCCACGGCCACGCGTGCGGGCCAGGTACGGTAATGTCCCTTCGGGCTATCCCGGACACGGCCCCCCCGACGTTAGCCAGCTGAGGCTCCGAGCTGACCGCGGGCTGCCGCCACGGCCCGTTCGGCAGAAATATCCGCCGGAGCCCAAGCAGAGCCCGCGCTACGCACGGACCCTGAGAAACCCGCAGGAAGCAGGACCTCCATGTCCGCACTTGACAACGACAATGACTCCTCCGGAGCGGCCGGGCCGGACCCGACCAACCCGGAGGCGGTGGCCCGCGCGCTCCATGACGGGCTCGCCGCGGTCGCTGCCGCCGGGACGCTCGACGAGCTGAAGGCGGCGCGGATCGCGCACGACGGCGACCGGGCCCCGCTGGCGCTGGCCAGCGGGAAGATCGGTGCACTGCCGCGCGAGAACCGCGCCGAGGCCGGCCGGCGGGTGGGGGCCGCCCGCGGCCAGCTGCGCGAGGCGATCAGGCAGCGCCAGGCCGTGCTGGAGGCCGAGCGTGACCGCCAGGTACTGATCACCGAGGCGGTCGACGTCACCCTGCCGGGCGGGCGTCTCCCGCCCGGTGCCCGCCATCCCGTCACCATGCTGGCCGACCGGCTGTCCGACGTCTTCGTCGCGATGGGCTACGAGGTGGCCGAGGGACCCGAGGTCGAGGCGGAGTGGTACAACTTCGACGCGCTGAACATGCTGCCGGACCACCCGGCCCGGGACGCGCAGGACTCGATCTTCATCGCCCGCGCCGACGAGGCGCCAGGCCAGCCCCGCGCTGACGAGGCACCAGGCCAGCCCCGCGCCGGCGAGGCGCCAGGCCAGGACAGCCCGGCCGGGCCGGGGCGCAAGTCCGGCATGGTGCTGCGGACGCAGACCTCGCCGGTCCAGATCAGGTCCATGCTGACCCGACCGCTGCCGTTGTACGTGGTCAGCCCGGGCCGCTGCTACCGGCATGACCCGCTCGACGCCACCCACAGCCCGGTGTTCCACCAGATCGAGGGGCTCGCCGTAGACGAGGGCCTGACCATGGCCGACCTGCGCGGCGCGATCCAGGCCTTCGTGGACGCGATGTTCGGGATGGGGCTGCGCACACGGTTCCGGCCGGATTACTTCCCGTTCACCGAGCCCTCCGGTGACGTGTCCATGGAATGTCACGTGTGCCGCGGCGCGTCGGCCAAACCCGGCGGCGATCCTTGCCGGGTGTGCAAGTCACAGGGCTGGATCGAGATCGCGGGCTGCGGCATGGTGAACCCCAGGGTGCTGGTGGCCTGCGGCATCGACCCCGACCGGTACAGCGGGTTCGCGTTCGGGCTGGGCATCGAGCGCAGCCTGATGATCGCGCACGGGCTGACCGAGATCAGGGACGCGGTCGAGGGCGACGTGCGGTTCAGCCTGGCCTTCGGGATGGAGATCTGAAGATGCGAGTGCCGCTTTCCTGGCTTCGCGAGTACGCGAAGCTGCCCGAGCCGGTCGACGCGACCGAGGTGGCCCGGCGGCTGACCGCCGCCGGGTTCGAGGTCGAGTCGCTGGAGTCGGTCGGGCACGACATCCGCGGCGTGGTCGTGGCCCAGGTGCTGTCGATCGAGGAGCTGACCGGACCCTTGAACCTGAAGAAGCCGATCAGGTACTGCCACGTCGCCGTCACCGAGGGGCAGCTCGACGGCCCGCCCGACGAGGCGTCCGGGGTGATCTGCGGCGCGGTCAACTTCGCCGTCGGCGACCGGGTCGCGCTCGCGCTGCCCGGGGCGGTGCTGCCCGGCGGGTTCGAGGTCGGCGCGCGCCAGACGTACGGGCACATCTCCGAGGGGATGATCTGCTCGGCCAGCGAGCTCGCCATCGGCGATGATCACACCGGCATCTTGGTCCTGCCCGCCGACGCGCCGCTCGGCGCGGACTTCGTGGCGTACGCCAAGCTGCGCGACGAGGTGCTCGAGATCGCCGTCACTCCCGATCGCGGCTACGCCGTGTCCGTGCGCGGGCTGGCCCGCGAGCTCGCCAGCGCGTTCGGCGTATCCTTCACCGATCCGGCCGCCACCGCGCTGCCCGACGCGACCGTGCTCGGCGGCGACCTGGAATATGTCGGCCCGGACGTCTGGCCGGCCCGGATTGACGACCCGACCGCCTGCGACCGTTTCGTCCTGCGCGAGATCCTGGACTTCTCCCCGGCGGCCCGTACCCCGATCTGGATGCTGGTCAGGCTGGCCCGCTGCGGCATGCGGCCGGTGTCGCTGGCCGTGGACGTGACCAACTACCTGATGCTGGAGCTGGGCCAGCCGCTGCACGCGTTCGACGGGTCCAAGCTGACCGGCGAGATCGCGGTCCGGCGGGCCCGGCCGGGGGAAAGGCTCGAGACGCTGGATCACGTGGTCCGCACCCTCGACCCGGAAGACATCCTGATCACCGATGCCTCCGGGCCGATCTCCCTGGCCGGCACCATGGGCGGCCTGTCCACCGAGATCGATGACACCTCGACCGACCTGGTGATCGAGGCGGCGCACTTCTCCGCCCGGGGCACGGCCAAGATGAGCCGCCGGCACAAGCTGCACAGCGAGGCGTCCTACCGGTTCGAGCGCGGCGTGGATCGCGAACTGCCGCTGCGCGCCAGCGCGAAGGCGGTGGCCCTGCTGTCCGGGCTGGGCGGCGGCCGCGTAGTGCCGGGCTGCACGCACGCGCAGGCCGACGTGCCGCCGGTGGTGATCACCATGGCCACGGACTACCCGGACCGGGTGGCCGGCGTGGTCTTCGGCCGGGACACCGTGGTCCGGCGGCTGCGCGAGGTGGGCTGCTCGGTGGCCCAGACCCAGGCGGCCCCGCCCACGGTCGCCCCATGGCGGGCCGAGCCGGACGGATCCGGGCCGGACCAGGGCGTGACCGATCCGGCCGCATCCCCGGCTCGGGTGCCCGTGCTGGACGTCACGCCGCCGTCGTGGCGGCCCGACCTCACCGACCCGGCCGATCTGGCCGAGGAGGTGATCCGGCTGGAGGGGTACGAGAGCGTTCCGGCCCGGATGCCCCGCGCGCTGGCCGGGCGGGGGCTGACCCGCCGGCGGCGGCTGCGCCGGGCGGTGGGCCGGACGCTGGCCGGGTCCGGGTACGTCGAGGTGATGTCCTGGCCGTTCGCGTCGCGGTCGGACGCGGACCTGCTCGGGCTGCCGCCCGAGGACCTGCGCCGGCCGGCCGTGGTGGTGGCCAACCCGCTCAGCGAGGATGAGCCGCTGCTGCGGACGACGCTGCTGCCGGGCCTGCTCCGCGTCCTCGCGCGGAACATCGGCCGGGGTTTCGCCGATAGCGCGCTGTTCGAGATCGGCCTGGTCTTCCGGCCGCGGCCCGGCGCCGCCCCCTCGGCGCCCATCCTCCGGGTAGACCGGGGACCCACGGTGGAGGAACTGGCCTCGCTGGAGGCCGCGCTGCCGGACCAGCCGCTGCGGATCGCGGCCGTGCTCGCGGGCGCCCGCGAGCTCGAGGGCTGGTGGGGACCCGGACGCGCGTCATCGTGGGCAGACGCGATCGAGGCGGCCCGGGCCGTGGCACGCGTCTGCCGGGTGCCGCTGGACGTGCGCGCCGACCAGCACGCGCCGTGGCACCCCGGACGGTGCGCGGCCGTCTACGTGCAGGCGGCAGCCGACGGGCAGGCCCGGGAGTGGCTGGCCGGGCACGCCGGGGAGCTGCATCCCAGGGTGATCCAGGCGTTCGGGCTGCCGGACCGGACCTGCGCGATGGAACTGGACCTGTCGGTCGTATTCGCCGCGGCCGAGGGCGTCGGTCCCGTGCAGGCCCCGGTGCTGTCCGCCTACCCGCTGGCCACCCAGGACGTGGCGCTGATCGTGGATGAGGCGGTGCCCGCCGCCGAGGTGGAGGCGGCCCTGATGGCCGGCGCTCCCGCCGACCTGCTCGAGGACGTACGGCTGTTCGACGTGTACACCGGGTCCCAGGTCGGCCAGGGGCGCAAGTCGCTGGCCTACACGCTGCGCTTCCGGGCCCCGGACCGGACGCTCACCGCGGCGGAGGCCGCCGACGCCCGCGACGCGGCGGTGGCCGAGGCCGTGCGCCGGGTCGGCGCGATCCTGCGCAGCGGGTAGCTCCCGGGCCGGCGTCCCGCGGGCCGTCGCCCTCCGGATGGTGACGGTCCGCGATCACGTCGGCGCGGAAGGTTGCCCATTCAGGCCACTGTCGGTCAGGATGTGATGGCAGAAGTCCGCAGCCGACCGCTGAGCCGGAGGGCAACATAACAAAGCACGCGGTGGCCCGGAAGGGCACGACCGAGCAGGCCGCGAAGATCCCGTTCCGTGACGTGTTCGCGGTGGCGGAGTTCCGGGCGCTGTGGATCGCGCAGCTCCTGTCGGTAGTCGGCGACCAGCTGGCCCGCGTGGCGCTGACCGTGCTCGTGTACGACCGGACCCGCTCGGCGCTGCTCGCGTCGGTCACGTTCGTGGTCAGCATCGTGCCGACCTTCTTCGGGGGGGTGACGCTGGCCTGGCTGGCTGACCGGTACCCGCGCCGGCGCGTCATGATCGCCTGCGACATCGCCCGGTGCGGGCTCGTCCTGGTCATGACCCTACCGGGCCTGTCACTGACCTCGCTGGTGGTGCTGCTGTTCGTGGTGACGTTCGTGGGGGCGCCGTTCACCGCGGCCCGGGCGGCGATCTACCCCGACGTGCTGACCGGCGACCGGTACGTGATGGGTACCGCAGTGACCCTGACCACGTACCAGTTCGCGCAGGTGGTCGGCTTCGCGGCGGGCGGCACGGTGGTCGCATTCTTCGGCACGCGGACCTCGCTGGTCCTCGACGCCGCGACCTTCGCCGGCTCCGCGATCATCGTCTGGGCCCGGGTGCGCCCGCGTCCGGCGCCCGCGACGGCCGACGGCGGCCGCGACCCGTCCCGGCTGGCCGGCATCGTCGCCGGCGCCCGGCTCGTCCTGGCCCGCCCGGCACTGCGCTGGCCCTTGCTGTTCGGCTTGCTGGCCGCGTTCTACACCGCTCCGGAGGGCGTGGCGGCCCCGCTCGGTCACGATGTCGGCGGCGGCGCGGCCGCCGTCGGCGTTATCCTGGCCGCTGATGCCCTGGGACAATGCTGCGGCGCGATCGCGCTGAGCCGCTTCGCGGCCCCGCCGACCCGGCTGCGCGTCATGGGCCCGCTAGCGGTCGCCGCCTGCGGGGTGCTCGTCTTCTTCTTCGCGCAGCCCGGCCTGACCGCTAGCCTGCTGATCCTGGTCGCATCGGGTCTGTGCGCTTCGTATCAGCTGGCCGCCAACGCCGCCTTCGTGGGGGCAGCACCGCGAGAACAGCGCAGCCAGGCCTTCGGCCTGGCCCAGGGCGCATTGAGCCTGGGTCAGGGGACGGCCATGATCCTGGCGGGGGCCGCAGCCCAGCACCACGCCCCGGCGCGAGTTATCGCCGTGTCCGGCGCTGTCGGTGCCCTGGTGGCGCTAGCGATCGCGGTCGGCTGGGCTCACGATCGTGGCCGGCCGGCCGGCGGGCGACATTAGCGCGGTCAGGGGCTGAGCGGGCTCAGCCCCAGCCGACGTCACGCATGGCGTGCTCCTTGGTCTGCGGTGCGGGCGGATCAGGGTGCTGAGCGGGCTCAGCCCCAGCCGACGTCACGCATGCCGTGCTCCTTGGTCTGCGGTGCGGGCGGATCAGGGTGCGGTGCGGGCTCAGCCCCAGCCGACGTCGCGCATGCCGTGCTCCTTCCCCATAGTGCTCAACTGGATTCTCTGTGTAACTGGGTGAAACGTCTAGTCTGGGGTCGCGGTTCAGTTTTCGCCCGGTCTAATGGTCCTTCCTCCGATATGTCCGGCCTGTGGGGCAAGCTTCGGGACTACCCATTGTGCCGGTAATTGCGAACGGAGGGTACTTTAGTACCTAATGTCGGAAATACTCGAGAATCTGGAGTGACAAGGCGCAGCTTCGGTGCTGCTCCAGGACTCTGTGAGGCATGGATCGAGCGGAGAGGGTACTGTTCTCTCAGTGAGTAGCCGGGATTTCACGGTTTGCGCTCCCCGGCCTGGACAATGCGCGAGAATCGTCCTGCGGGCTGCTCCGTAGATGGCGAGGCGACAGGCCGTATGAGGAGACACCGATGCGCATGACTCGTCGCCCCTGGCGGCGGCGGTCAGCCGTCGGTTCCTGGCCGCTGTGGTCCCTGCCGCGCGGGCTCCTCGCCTACGTGCTCACGATCATCGCCCTGGCCGTGGCCGCCCTAGCCGTCGCGGCGTCGTTCACCACGATCACCGAGCATGATCTGGCCTTGTTCGGCCTGCTGCTGGGCTGCACGGTGCTCGCGGTCGAGATGACCAGGAAGGCGGGGGAGCAGGGCGGCGTGATCCTGGACGTCCAAGGCGTCTGGGAACTGCCGGCCGCCATCCTGCTGCCCCCGCTCTACGCCCTGCTTCTCCCGATGGCCCGGATAGCGCAGGTACAGTTGCGGGTCCGGCGCGCTCCCGTCTACCGCCGGGTTTTCACCGGCGCGGCGATCGGCCTGTCGTACGGCGCCGCGTCGGTCACCTTCCACGGCCTGTCCGGCCTGGTACCGCGGGACGCAGCAGGGACGCCGAGCCGTGGCGCGATGTGGATCCTGCTGGTGTTCATCAGCGCCCTGGTGAAATGGGCACTGAACAACGCCATCGTGATCACGGCCATCAAGGCCAATAACCCGCTCACGAGCATCCGCTCGGAGGTTTTCGGCCGCGAGCGTCTGTACAACGACGCCGCCGAGACCTGCATCAGCGTCCTGGTCACCTACGGAGTGGCGGGAAACCCGTTCCTCGCGCTTATCGCCCTGCCCGTCGTCACGCTGCTCCAGCGGTCGCTGCGCCATGTCCAGCTCCTCACCGACTCACGGGCTGACTCCAAGACCGGCCTGCTGAACGCGGCAACCTGGGAGAAGGAGGCGGCGGCCGAGGTCATCCGCGCGGTGCGCACCAGGTCGCCGCTCGCGATCGCCATCCTGGACATCGACAGGTTCAAGGTGGTCAACGACACCTACGGGCACCTGACCGGCGACCAGGTGCTCAAGGACATCGCGAACACGCTGAACAGCATGCTGCGGGACTACGACCTGGCCGGCCGGTTCGGCGGCGAGGAGTTCGCGCTGCTGCTGCCGCAGACCCGGGCCGTGGACGCCTTCCGGATCGCCGAGCGGGTGCGCGCGAGCATCGCGGGGCTGAGCATCATCGCCCCGGGGGCGGCCGGCGGGGAGCGGGTGCAGGTGACGGTGTCGATCGGGGTGGCGGCGCTGGATAGCGGCAGCCGCCGCGAGCTGGCCGAGCTGATGGCGGCGGCGGACGCCGCGCTGTACCGGGCGAAGGCCGCAGGCCGGGACCAGGTCCAGATGATCAGCACGACCAGGGGCCTGAGCGCGGTCAGCGGAACAGACTGGGGGGCTGCCGGCCGCGGTGCCAGCAGCCGCCAGGACGCGCCGAGCGCGTTCGGCCGCGCACAGCGCCCCTGATCGCCGGACCACACCTGTTCACGACCGCGTCCCCACCCGCAAGGCGCGGCCGTAGCCCGCTAGACCACCGCGGGTTACCTGAATGATGCTTAGCCGGCGGTGCTCGTGGCCCCGGGCGTGGGCACGGGGAGCACCGCCACGATCGCGGCGCCGCCGGTATGGCACTGCGAGGCGTTGCCCGTGCTCAGCACCTCCGGGGTGGGGTAGCCCTGGCAGATCCAGCCGCTCACCGCGACCGGCGCTCCGCCGCCGTTGCCCCGCACCTGCCCGGCGCTGATCCTGGCGGCGTACTCGTTCTCCACCCGCATGGCCACGCCGCAGTCCACGGTGCCCTTGATGACCTTGATGATGACCGGCACGTCCGCCGCGGTCCGGGTGCTCCCGCAGGTCGCGCCCGCCCCTTGAGCCCCGGCGGCCGCCGAGGAGCAGCCCGCCAGCGCGCCCGCGCCTCCCGCCAGCAGCGCCGCCCCGCCCGCGACCGAGCCGAGCACCCGCGCGGCCGTGAGCCGGCGCGACGCCCGCGCGGCCGTGAGCCAGCGGGACGCCCCCGCGGCCCTGGCCCGGCCGCCCCCGACCGCCCGGCCGATACCCTCCCGCTCCACCTTGTCACCCTACGACCATAACTAGTTTGCATATTCATGCGGACTAATGAATACTCTTTCACGAGGAAGGGAGTGGGCCGGCCACATGGGCGCGAGGGTTGCGGTCGCGGGAGCCAGCGGCTATGCGGGCGGCGAGCTGCTCCGCCTGCTGGCCGGGCATCCGGACCTCGAGATCGGCCCGCTGGCCGCGCACGGCAGCGCCGGGATGAGCGTGACCGCGCTGCACCCCCAGCTGTCCGGTCATCCCAGCCTGCACGGCCAGGTCTTCGTCCCGACCGACCCGGACCTGCTCACCGACGCCGAGCTCGTGTTCACCGCCCTCCCGCACGGCGAGTCCGCGCAGCTGGCCGCCGCGCTCCCGGCCCATATCAAGATCATCGACCTGGGCGCCGACTTCCGCCTCGACGACCCGGAGGCCTGGACCCGGTACTACCCCACGCCGTACGCTGGCCGCTGGACGTACGGGCTGCCCGAACTGCCCGGGGCCCGGGACCAGATCAGGGCGGCCACCACCGTGGCCGCCCCCGGCTGCTACGCCACGGCCTGCATCCTGGCCCTGGCCCCGCTGCTGGCCGCGAACCTGGTCGAGCCGTCCGACATCGTGATCGTCGGCCTCGGGCGCCTCGGGCGCGGGCCGCTCGCTGCGGCCGGATCTGCTGGGCAGCGAGGTGATGGGCTCCATGTCCGCCTACCAGGTCGGCGGCACGCACCGGCATACCCCGGAAATAGAACAGATCATTTGTCCTGAACGATCCGCGGTTCCCCGCTCCGGCCAGGCGAGGATCTCGTTCACGCCCACCCTGGCGCCGATGGCGCGCGGCATCCTGGCCACCTGTACTGCGCGGCTGGCTTCGGCCGACGCGGCTGCGCGGTTGCGGCACACGCTCGCCGCCGCCTACCAGGGGGAGCCCTTCGTGCACGTGCTGGCCGAAGGACGCTGGCCCGGCACGGGAGCGACCCTCGGCTCCAATGCGGCCCACCTCCAGGCTGCGGCGGACATCCATGCGGGCCGCGCGATCGTCGTCTGCGCCCTGGACAACCTGGGCAAAGGTGCCGCCGCCCAGGCCATCCAGATCGCCAACCTCATGCTTGGCCTGCCCGAAACAGCCGGCCTGACCGCACACGGAGTTACCCCTTGAGCGTCACCGCACCGCTCGGATTCCGGGCCGCCGGCGTGACGGCCGGGCTGAAGGAGTCCGGCCAGATGGACGTCGCCGTGGTGCTGAACGACGGGCCCTCTCGCGCCGCCGCCGCCGTCTTCACGTCCAACCGGGTGCAGGCCGCCCCGGTTATCTGGACCCGCCAGGTGGTGAGCGGCGGCCGGGTCCGGGCCGTGGTGCTCAACTCAGGCGGGGCCAACGCGTGCACCGGCCCGGCCGGATTCCGGGACACCCACGCGACCGCCGAGCATCTGGCCGCGGCGATCGGTGACTCGCCGGGCGAGATCGCCGTCTGCTCGACCGGCCTGATCGGCGAGCGGCTGCCGATGGACAAGCTGCTGCCTGGCGTCGGCGCCGCGGTGGCCGGGGCGTCGCGGGCAGGCGGCCTGCCCGCCGCCGACGCGATCAGGACCACCGACACCGTGGTGAAGATCGCCTTCCGGAGAGTTGCCTCCCGGGGGGACGACCCCCCCGGGGACCCCCCCGCGCACGGGGGGACGGGCCGTCCCCCCGTACCACCCTGGCCCCCCCAGACCCCCTCGGGTTACACCATCGGCGGCATGGCCAAGGGCGCGGGGATGGTCGCCCCGTCTCTGGCCACCATGCTGTGCGTGCTGACCACCGACGCCGATCTCAGCCCAGCCGAACTCGACGCCGCGCTGCGGTCGGCGACCGGCCGGACGTTCGACCGGCTGGACACGGACGGCTGCATGTCCACCAACGACACGGTGCTGCTGCTGGCCAGCGGCGCGGTCGGCGTCCGGCCCGAGGCCGGCGAGTTCACCAGGACGCTGACTGAGGTGTGCGCGGACCTGGCCCGGCAGCTCCAGCTGGACGCCGAGGGCGCGGCCAAGATGATCACGATCGAGGTGGTCGGGGCCGCCTCCGAGGCGGACGCGGTGACGGCCGGGCGCGCCGTGGCCCGGAGCAACCTGCTGAAGTGCGCCATCGGCGGAAACGACCCCAACTGGGGCCGCGTCCTAGCCGCGGTGGGCACTACCGACGCGGTCTTCGAGCCAGACCGGCTGAACGTCGCGATCAACGGCGTCTGGGTCTGCCGCCACGGCGCCGCGGGCGACGAGCGCGCCAAGGTGGACCTGACCGGCAAGGACGTCACGATCACCGTGGACCTGTCCGCCGGCCGGCACTCCGCCGTCATCTTGACCACCGACCTGACCGCTGCCTACGTGCACGAGAACTCTGCTTATTCGACGTGAGGGCCTACTCGACATGACGGTGACGGACGGGCGGGTGGCGGACGCGTCAGCCAAGGCGGCGACGCTGATCGAGGCGCTGCCCTGGCTGAACCGGTTCCACGGCCAGACCGTGGTGATCAAGTACGGCGGGCACGCGATGGCCGACGAGGCGCTGCGCATGGCCTTCGCGCAAGACCTGGTGTTCCTGCGCTACGCCGGGCTGCGCCCGGTCGTGGTGCACGGCGGCGGCCCGCAGATCACCGAGCAGCTGGACCGGCTCGGCGTGGCGTCCGCGTTCACCGCCGGCCTCCGGGTCACCACGCCGGAGGCCATGGAGGTCGTCCGGATGGTCCTGTCCGGCAAGGTAAATAAGGACATTGTCGGCCTGATCAACCGGCACGGCCCGTTCGCGGTGGGCATCTCCGGGGAGGACGCGGGCACGTTCACCGCGATCCGCAAGGCGGCGATCGTCGACGGTGAGCCGGTGGACATCGGCCTGGTCGGGGAGATCGTGGCCACCGACCCCGGGGCGGTCGAGGCGCTGCTGGCCGACGGCCGGATACCGGTCGTGTCCAGCGTGGCCGCCGGCCAGGGCGGCGAGGTCTACAACGTGAACGCGGACACGGCCGCGGCCGCCCTCGCGGTGGCCCTCGGCGCCGCCAAGCTGGTCATGCTCACCGACGTGGCCGGCCTGTACCGGGACTGGCCCGCCTCCGCCGAGGTCATCAGCCAGCTCACCCTGTCGCAGCTCGAGCAGCTGCTGCCCGGTCTCGCGGCCGGGATGATCCCCAAGATGGAAGCCTGCCTGACCGCGGTGCGCGGCGGCGTCCCGCAGGCCCACGTCCTGGACGGCCGCCTCAGCCACGCCGTCCTGCTCGAGATCTTCACCGACGCCGGCATCGGCACCATGGTCGTCCCGGAGGGAGCAGGCCCGTGACCGAGACCGAAGCACTGCAGAAGCGGTTCGGGGCGGCGCTGATGCCCAACTACGGAATGCCGCCGGTGGCGATCAGCCGCGGCCAGGGCTGCCGGGTGTGGGACGCGGACGGGCGCGAGTACCTGGACCTGATCGCCGGGATCGCGGTCAGCTCGCTGGGGCACGCCCACCCGGCCGTGATCGAGGCGGTCACCCGGCAGGTCGCGGCGGTGGCTCACACCTCCAACCTGTTCCTGCACGAGCGCGAGATCGAGCTCGCCGAGCGCCTGCTCGCGCTGCTCGACGCCGAGGGGCGGGTGTTCTTCGCGAACTCGGGCACCGAGGCCAACGAGGCGGCGATCAAGCTGGTGCGGCGCTGCCAGGGACCCGGGCGGCCGGTGATCGTGGCCGCCGAGCACAGCTTCCACGGCCGGACCATGGGGTCGCTGGCGCTGACCGGCAAGGAATCCATCCGCGTGCCGTTCGGCCCGTTCGGCCTGACCGTGCGGTTCGTCCCGTTCGGCGACGACGGCGCGTTGCGCGCGGCGGTCGGGCCCGACTGCGCGGCCGTGTTCCTCGAGCCGTGCCTCGGCGAAGGCGGCGTGGTGCCCGCCCCGCAGGGCTACCTGCGTACGGCCCGCGAAGCCTGCGACCAGGCCGGCACGATGCTGGTGATCGATGAGGTCCAGAGCGCCATCGGGCGCACCGGAGCCTGGTTCGCCCACCAGGCCGAAGGCGTGCGGCCCGACGTGCTGACCCTGGCGAAGGGACTCGGCGGCGGGCTGCCGATCGGCGCATGCGTCGGCTTCGGGGACTACGGCACCGGATTCGCCAAGGGGGATCACGGCTCCACGTTCGGCGGGAACCCGGTCGCCTGCGCGGCGGCCCTGGCCGTGCTCGACACGATCGAGCGCGACGGCCTGCTGGCCCGGGTCGCCGCGACGGGGGAACGACTGGCGGCCGGGATCGACGCGGTCCCGCATCCGCTGGTGGCCGGCGTGCGCGGCCGCGGACTCTGGCTGGCCGTCGCGCTGACCGCCGCGCGGGCCGCGGACCTGGAGGCGGCCGCGCGGCGCAGCGGGTTCCTGGTCAACGCGGTCCAGCCGGACGCGATCCGGCTGGCGCCGCCGCTGATCCTCACCCCGGCCGAGGCGGAGGAATTCCTCACCGCCTGGCCCGTGCTCGTGGACCAGGTGGAGCGGACATGACCCCGGTGACGAAGACCGCCCGGCACGCCCGCATCGCGGCCATCCTGGCCCGCGAGCAGGTCCGCTCCCAGGAGGAGCTCGCCGAGCTGCTCCAGCGCTACGCGAGCGTGCACGTCACCCAGGCCACCCTGTCCCGAGACCTGGACGAGCTTGGCGTGGTACGGCTGCGGGCGGCGGGCGGCGGGCTCGTCTACGCGCTGCCGGAGGAACCCGGCGGGCCCGGCTCGCGCCCCGGCGGCGCCCTCCACGGGGGCCGCGGGGGTCCCGGGGGGGAATGGGAGGGCGGGCAGCCCTCCCCGAGGGGGGTCCGGGGGGATGGGTCCCCCCAGGAGCAGGGGGGGTCTGGGGAGGATCGCTCCCCCCGAGGAGATACGGCGTCCCCCCGGACAACGCCGGCCGAGTCCGTGTCCTCGGCCCGGCTGGCCCGCTACCTGGGGGAACTGCTCACCTCGGCCGAAGCGAGCGCCAACCTTGTCGTGCTCAGGACGCCGGCCGGAGCGGCCCAGTTCCTGGCCTCGGTCATCGATCACGCAGCCCTGCCGTCGATCCTCGGCACCGTAGCCGGCGACGACACCGTCCTGGTCATCACCCGCGACCCGGCGGGCGGCGACGCCCTGGCGGCTGACTTCCTGCGCCGGGCCGAACGCCGACGATGACCGACCTTCAGACCTACTCACTGATACCGGATAAGGGGATAAATCAATGACCGCGAACAAGGTGGTACTCGCCTACTCCGGCGGGCTCGACACTTCGGTGGCGATCGGCTGGATCGGCGAGCAGACCGGGGAGGACGTGATCGCCGTCGCCGTCGACGTCGGCCAGGGGGGCGAGGACCTGGAGACGATCCGCAAGCGGGCGCTGGCCTGCGGCGCGGCCGAAGCGGAAGTGATCGACGCGCGCGCCGAGTTCGCGGCCGGCTACTGCATGCCCGCGCTGCGCGCGAACGCGCTCTACATGGACAGATACCCGCTGGTCTCGGCGCTGTCCCGGCCGCTCATCGTCACCCACCTGGCCCGCGTGGCCGCCGAGAAGGGCGCCTCCATGGTGGCACACGGCTGCACCGGCAAGGGCAACGACCAGGTGCGTTTCGAGGTCGGGCTGGCCAGCCTCGCGCCCGGGCTCAAGGTGCACGCCCCGGTCCGCGACTCGGGCATGACCAGGGACAAGGCGATCCAGTTCGCCGTGGATATGGGGTTGCCGATCGACGTGACCGCCCGGTCACCGTATTCGATCGACCAGAACCTGTGGGGGCGCTCGTGCGAGACCGGGCACCTGGAAGACATCTGGGAGGCGCCGCACGACGACGTGTGGGCCTATACGGCCGATCCGGGCCAGCCGCGTGAGCCGGACGAGCTCGTGCTGACCTTCGTCGCGGGCGTGCCGGTCGCCATCGACGGGCGGCAGCTCACCCCCCTGGAGATCATCACCGAGCTGAACCAGCGGGCCGGAGCGCAGGGTATCGGCCGCATCGACATGGTGGAGGACCGGCTGGTCGGCATCAAGAGCCGGGAGATCTACGAGGCGCCCGCGGCGATCACCCTGATCACCGCGCACTCCGAGCTGGAGAGCGTGTGCGTCGAGCTCGACCTGAGCCGGTTCAAGCGGCAGGTGGAGCAGCGCTGGACCGAGCTGGTCTACGACGGCCTATGGTTCTCGCCGCTCAGGCGGGCGCTCGACGTCTTCCTCGCCGAGGCCTCGGTGCACGTGTCCGGGGACGTGCGGATGGTGCTGCACGGCGGCCGCGCGGTCGTCACCGGCCGGCGCAGCGACGCCTCTCTGTACGACTTCGCCCTGGCCACATACGACACCGGCGACGCGTTCGACCAGTCCCTGTCCAAGGGCTTCGTCGAGCTCTGGGGCCTGCCCAGTAAGGTCGCCGCCATCCGCGACCGCCGCGTGGGCCACTAGCGCTCCTGGCCTGCGGTAGAAAGGGGGACTGTGGAAGCAGAGCAGCAGGCCGCAGCGGAAACTTCAGCATCCCCCGACGGGACAGGCTCAGCGCCGGGGACGCGGCTGTGGGGCGGGCGGTTCTCGGCCGGCCCAGCCGACGCGCTGGCCCGGCTGTCGGTCAGCGTCCAGTTCGACTGGCGCCTGGCCCGGTACGACCTGCGCGCCTCTCGTGCGCACGCCCGCGTGCTGCACCGGGCCGGCCTGCTGACGGACCGGGAGCTCAGCGCCATGCTCAAGGCGCTCGACCAGCTGGACCGAGCCTGCGCGAATGGCTCGTTCCGGCCGACCGTGGCCGACGAGGACGTGCACACGGCGCTCGAACGGGGGCTGCTGGAGCGGCTCGGCGCGCTCGGCGGCAAGCTCCGGGCCGGCCGCAGCCGCAACGACCAGGTCGCCGCCGACCTGCGGCTGTACCTACGGGACCACGTCCGGCTCATCGCCAGCAGGATCGCCGAGCTGGAGAGCGCGCTGATCGACCAGGCGGCCGCCAGCGGCGACGTGCCCGCGCCCGGCATGACGCACATGCAGCACGCGCAGCCCGTGCTGTTCGGCCATCAGCTGCTCGCGCATGTGCAGGCGCTGGTCCGTGACGTGGGCCGGCTGCGGGACTGGGACAAGCGCGCCGCGATCAGCCCGCTCGGCTCCGGCGCGCTGGCCGGGTCGTCGCTGCCGGTCGATCCGCAGCTGCTCGCCGCCGAGCTGGGATTCGACGCGGCCGCGCCGAACTCCATGGACGCGGTCAGCGACCGGGATTTCGCCGCCGAGTTCTGCTTCGCCGCGGCGCTGATCGGCGTGCACCTGTCCCGGCTGGGCGAGGAGATCGTGCTCTGGTCCTCGCAGGAGTTCGGCTGGATCGAGATCGACGACGCCTATGCGACCGGGTCCTCGATCATGCCGCAGAAGAAGAACCCGGACGTGGCCGAGCTGGCCCGCGGCAAGGCCGGCCGCCTGATCGGCGGGCTGACCGGCCTGCTCACCACGCTGAAGGGCCTGCCGCTGACCTACAACCGGGATCTGCAGGAGGACAAGGAACCGGTCTTCGACGCGGTGGACACCCTGCTGCTCGTGCTGCCCGCCATGGCCGGCCTGGTCGCGACGCTGCGGGTCAACCCGGAGCGGCTGCGCCGCGGCGCCTCGGTCGGGTTCACCCTCGCCACCGACCTGGCCGAGTACCTGGTGCGCCGGGGCGTGCCGTTCCGGGAGGCGCACGAGGTCGTCGGGCACCTGGTGGTGTGGTGCCAGGTGCACGACTGTGATCTGGACGAGGTGAGCGATGCCGACCTGGCCAAGGTGTCCGAGTACCTGACGCCCGACGTCCGCCAGGTGCTGACCGTGCCGGGTGCCCTCGCGGCGCGCAAGGGCTACGGCGGGACGGCACCGGAACGCGTCGCCGACCAGATCACCGTGCTGCGGGCCTCGGTCGACGAGCACGCCCACTGGGCGGCCGGGGACCCCAGCTAGCGCCCGGGTCGTGCTGATCTCGCGGGCCTTCTTCGCCCGGCCCTCCGTCCAGGTGGCGCCGGACCTGCTCGGCTGCGTCCTGGAGCACCAGACCGCGGCCGGCCTGGTCGCGGTCGAGCTGACCGAGGTCGAGGCGTACGCCGGGGAGGCCGATCCCGCCTCGCACGCCTACCGCGGGAAGACCCGGCGGAACGCGGTGATGTACGGCCCGCCCGGGCACGCCTACGTGTACTTCACCTACGGCATGCACTTCTGCGTGAACCTGGTCTGCCTGGGCGAGGGCAGCGCGTCGGCGGTGCTGCTGCGGGCGGGCACGGTCATCGAAGGGGAAGACCTGGCCCGGGCCCGCCGCACTGGGCCAAGGGGGGTCCAGGGGGATGGGTCCCCCCGGGAAGAAGAGGTGAGGGTGGTCGGGTCCAGGGACCTGGCCCGCGGTCCGGCCCGGCTGTGCCAGGCGCTCGGCATCGACCGGTCGCTGGACGGCGCGGACGTGTGCGTCGCCGGCTCGCCGCTGCGCGTCCGGTGGCCAGGCGCGCGCACCGCGGACCGTTCGGCAAAAATAGACAGCGGGCCGCGGGTCGGGATCGCTCACGCGGCCGAGGTCCCGTGGCGGTTCTGGCTCGACGGCGAGCCGAGCGTGTCGGCGTACCGAGCTTATGCACCGAAGCAGCGCAAACCGGTTACCCCCTAGCGACCCATCGATGGCACCATGCAGGCGTGGAAGACATCATCGACGAACTCTCCTGGCGGGGCCTTCTCGCCGTCACGACCGACCTTGACGAGCTGCGCGGGGCGCTGAAGTCCGGCCGGATCACGATCTACTGCGGGTTCGACCCGACCGCGCCCGGGCTGCACATCGGGAACCTGGTGCAGCTGCTGACGCTGCGCCGGCTGCAGCTGGCCGGACACCGGCCGATCGGGTTGGTCGGCGGGGCCACCGGGCTGATCGGCGACCCGAGCGGCAAGTCGGCCGAGCGGGTGCTGAACCCGCAGGAGGTCGTGGCGCAGTGGGTGGATCGGATTCGCGGCGAGGTCTCCCGCTTCCTCGACTTCGACGCGGGCGAGTCGAGCGCGCTGATCGTGAGCAACCTGGACTGGACCGCGTCGATGTCCGTGCTTGACTTCCTGCGCGACATCGGCAAGCACTTCTCGGTCAACCGGATGCTGGACCGCGAGTCGGTGAAGGCCAGGCTTGAGGCCAGCGGGATCAGCTACACCGAGTTCAGTTACCAGCTGCTGCAGGCGATGGACTTCCTGGAGCTGTACCGGCGGTACGGCTGCACGGCGCAGACCGGCGGCAGCGACCAGTGGGGCAACCTGGTCGCGGGCGTGGACCTGATCAGGCGGGTCGAGGGGGCGTCCGTGCACGCCCTGGCCACGCCGCTGATCACCAAGGCGGACGGGACCAAGTACGGCAAGACCGAGGGCGGCGCGATCTGGATCAGCGCCGACCTGATGCCGCCGTACGCGTTCTACCAGTTCTGGCTGAACGTGGCCGACGTCGAGGTGCCCGTCCTGCTGCGGGTGTTCAGCTTCAGGTCCCGGGAGGAGATCGAGGCGCTGGAGCGGGAGACCGTGGACCACCCGGCCGCCCGGGCGGGTCAGCGCGCGCTGGCCGAGGAGCTCACCACGCTCGTGCACGGCGAGGAGGAGGCCCGCAGCGCCATGGCCGCCAGCCAGGCGCTGTTCGGCCGTGGTTCCCTGGCGAGCCTCCACGGGAAGACCCTCGCGGCCGCGGTTTCGGAGCTGCGGCCGGCCACGTTCGACGTTCCCCCCTGGTCCAGTCCGGCGACCGCGGGCGCCCCGGTAAATGGCCTCCCTCCTTTGGCCAACCTGATGGTGGCGGCCGGCACCGCAGCCACGTTGTCAGCGGCGCGGCGGACGATCGTCCAGGGCGGCGCGTATCTGAATAACGACAGATTCACCGATCCGGGCACTGTTGCTACCTACGGCAATCTGCTAGATGGCCGGTGGCTGATTCTGCGCAGCGGCAGGCGCACCGTCGGCGCGGTCGAGGTCAGACCTGTCGGGCGACCGTGCTGACATCCGCCGCCTCCTTGACGCCGCCGGCGCATCAGGGCAGATCATCGAGGTCTCGCCAGCGGCACGAGAGCTGACCAGCGGCCTCCCAGCGGGAATGAAACCGGACTTCGGCCGCGTTCTAGTATGGCGAGGTCCGGTTCCGTCACCATCAAACGCGTTTGCTAGCTGGGCATATTTTGCTTCGGTGCGGACGCCTTCGCGGCGCAGCCCGGTGGAAACTGTACGTGAGATGATCGTTACAAAGCGTCTGACCTAGGTCAACGTCGAACCGCCTCGTTCGATTTGACGAAGGCGCTGAGCACCCCTAAAGTCTTGTTTGCCCCGAGGGGATGGACGCGCAAGCGCCAGGTCCCGGGGAGCCATCAGGAAGTCCTTCTAGCGAAGGCCTCGCGCCGTGCGCGCAGGTCGGCAGTAGGGGCTACCCCTGGAGGCGCGGCAGGTCCGTGAGTCGGCGAGTTCTCCGGAACGAGTTGACGAGGGGTACCTTGCCGGGTAACGTGGAATGGTTGCCCTGGAGGAGGGTGAAGGCTCTCCGAAGGTGTGCGCCCGCTCCTTGAGAACTCAACAGCGTGCTAAAAGCCAGTGCACTTGAAGCACAAAACCCCGTCAGTGGGGCATGTCCGTCATCACGTACGGGCTGACCTCACTTACGGCGGCCATGATCGCTTCCGAGTCGGCCGCACGGCCGTCCCGGAGGCTCTCTCATGTGTCAGCAACCCGCTCCGCGCAAGCGGGCGGTTGTGAATAGACATCAACGGAGAGTTTGATCCTGGCTCAGGACGAACGCTGGCGGCGTGCTTAACACATGCAAGTCGAGCGGAAAGGCCCTTCGGGGTACTCGAGCGGCGAACGGGTG
>Ga0187766_10000211_pt1 | contig 31194 bp, 27 predicted proteins | sample 0216_QUI02_MP05__4_FD_132971 | JGI IMG/M metagenome (GOLD analysis project Ga0187766, IMG submission 132971) | Tropical peat soil microbial communities from peatlands in Department of Meta, Colombia - 0216_QUI02_MP05_20_MG | ecosystem: Environmental > Terrestrial > Soil > Wetlands > Peat ... | reverse complement strand
GGGTGGGCGTGATGATCTGCTACGACGGGTGGCATCCCGAGGTGGCCCGCATCCTCGCCCTCCAGGGCGCCGACATCATCTGCGACCCCACCTGCTGGGTCCTGGTGCCAGGGATCGTGACGGCCGAGAACCCCATCAGCGCATACGTACACATGGCTTCGGCCCACGTCAACGGCGTCTTCATGATCTGCGCGGACCGGTGCGGGATCGAGCGCGGCTGCACCTTCCTGGGCAATTCCTGTATCGTGGGACCCGCCGGGTTCGTGGCAGGGCCGGCCTCCTTCGAGAAGGCCGAGATCGTGGCGGCGGAGGTTAACCTGGTCCAGGCGCGCTACAAGCACTGGACGGATCTGGCCGACCCCTTCGCCGACCGTCGTACCGACCTCTACGACCGGCTCCTCGGCTACCGTCCGCCCCAGCGCTAGGCGGCGGGGGGCGCGCCGACGAACCAGGACGAGTGCCCTCGACGCATGGCGTGGGGCGCCGGCTCTCCGGCCAGTCCTCTTTCCTTTCGGATCGGCGGTGCGGCAACACGCTTGACAGCGGCTTCGCCCAGAAGTAGGCTGCCCCCCGCTCGCACGAGGAAGCCATCCAGCCTCTAGGCGAGGGCCTATGCCTCCGGCGCGGGATGCTAGGGGAAGGAACGCCCTCGCTGGCCATCGCGGTGGCCGGCGGGGGTGCCCTCCGAGTCTTGGTGAGGGCGCCCTCGGGGTTTCGTCATCCTTCCCCACTTTCCTCTCGTCTCTCTTTCGCTGTCTTCCGGAGGTCCGCCCATCTGTGGGGCATGGGCTCCGTGACCTTCCGCGCGGTCCGGGCCACCGCCGCGCACCCCTCTGTGGCCGCCGTCGATCTCGCGGCCGTTGCTGACCCGGTGTGCCGCCCCACCGATCCGGGGATGGCGAGCCTCTCCTTTATCCGGGGCCATCCCTGCGCCGGCGCCACCGCTTGCGTGAAGCGAGCCTTCCGATGGGAGGGACGCGGGGGTCCCGGCCGCATACCGATGCAGGTCGCTTCGTACCTCATATCGAGGGTGGCCCGCGGTGCGGCGGGCCACCGACGGAGAGGAGACATGGACAAAGAGACCCCCATGTCCTTCGAGTATCCGCGGATCCCGGACTATCGGGGCCGGGAGGGGACCGGCACGCAGGCCGTCGACTGGGAGGAGCGGATCAACATGGAGCGGCTTCGCGCCTACCGCCTGCGCCGGACCAAGGACGAGATGGTCCGGCGGCAGGTGGGCGCCCTCCTGCTCCTGAACGAGTGGAACATTCGGTACGCCACGAGCACCTGGACGGCCTACTGGACGGCCCACTCGTCGGGCCTCCGCTACGCCCTCCTCCCCGCTAGCCTCGACGCCCCCATCCTGTACGAGCAGGGCGAGATCGGCTATCACACGCGGCAGATCGCGCCGTGGGTGGCCAAGGTCAAGGTGGCTATCGGCGGAGCCGGGTGGATCGGCCGGACCATGGGGGTCGAGGCGCATGCCATGCAGCGCAACAAGATGGTTCAGCAGATCGCGGACGATGTGCGGGACGCGGGAATGGGGAAGGAACTCCTGGCCGTGGATACCTGGGACCTGGGCCTCGTCGAGGGGCTGCAGCGAGAGGGCCTGCGGGTGAGCCCCATCGGCTCCGACGTGATGCTGGAGGCGCGCAAGATCAAGAATCCCGACGAGGTCGAGTGCCTCCGGATCTGCACGTCCATCGGGGATGCCATCTTCGGCGAGGTGGCTCGGGCCATCCGGCCGGGTGTGAAGGAGAGCGAGCTGGCGGGTCTCGCCCACCACGTGGCCTACAAACTCGGCGCGCGCGTGTACTCGGGGATCGGCTCCGTGGCCTCCGGGGCGTTCGCCTGGCCCAACCCCCGGGACGAGAGCGACCGCATGATCCGGCCCCGCGACCTGGTGTACATGGACGTGTACAACGTGGATTATCTGGGCTACAAGATCTGTTACTACCGGACCTTCAGTTGCGGAAAGGCCTCCCAGCAGGCCAAGGACGACTACCGCCGGGCCCTGGACTGGCTCTACGGGGCAATGCAGATCGTCCGTCCGGGGGTCACCACGCGGGAGGTCGCCGAGAAGTGGCCGCCGGGCCCGCAGATCTGGGGCGACATCCTGGTCCGGCACGAAGACCAGACGGCCGGAAGCAACTGGGGCCACGGCATCGGCCTCACCCTCTACGAACCGCCCATCATCTGGCGGGCCGTCTCCCTCGAGCATCCCATGGTCATCGAGGAAGGGATGACTTTCGCGCTGGAGACGCAGCACGGAACGCCCGGATCCCACGGCGTGCGCATCGAGGAGATGCTGCACGTCACCAAGAGCGGCGTCGAGATCCTCAGCAAGTGGCCCATCGACGAGATCACCGAGGTCCCCCTGGTGTAGCGGAGGGCGGCCTCGGGGTCCGGCGTTATCCGAAGGAGACGCGTGAGATGTCCTATTCCGGCCTGGTGGGCGTGGATTGGGAGGAGCGCATCAACTTCCCGCGCATGCGGCAGGAACGGTTGGCGCGGGCACAGGAGGCCATGCGGCGGAACGATGTCGACGTCTTGCTCCTCTTCCGGTGGGAGAACACCCGGTACACCACCGGGCTCCGATATGTTCCCGTTCCGAATTCTCCCTTCGAGCATTGCGCGTCCTATGTTGCTGTGAAGCGTGACGGCGAACCCATCGTGTTCACCATGGACATTGAGGACACGAAGCTTCGGGCGCCGTGGATCCCGGAGCGGAACCTGCAGCCACACCAGTACGTCCAGACCGAGTTCGGGGCGAAGGCCTTGGCCCAGGCGCTCAAGGAGCTCAGCCTGGCGGGGGGGCGCCTCGGCGTGGATCTGTGGGAGCCCACGACGCTCGACGTGCTGCGGGAAGGACTCCAGACGACAAGGCTCGTCAATGGTCAGCGGGTGATGATGGATGCGAGGATGGTCAAGACCCGGGACGAGATCGAGTGTCTGAAGGCCGCCTATTCCATCGGCGAGGCGGCCTTGCAGGCCGGGCTGGAGTGTTTGAAGCCGGGCACTCGGGAGTGCGAGGTCCAGGCGGCGATCTGGCAGCGCGCCGTCTCGCTTGGCGCGGAATGGTTCCAGAGCCCCGCCATCGTGACGTCCAAGACGAAACCGTACCGGCGCTTCACGTCGGATAACATCATCTTGGAAGGGGACTGCGTCATCATCGACATCGGGCCGGTGTTCAACGGCTATTTCGCCGACTTCACCCGGACCTGGTATTGCGGGATCCATTCCCGGCCCGGCGAGAGGCGGAAGAAGGCGTTTCGGAGCGCCTGGACGGTCCTCCGAAGGGTCATCGACGCCATGGTGCCGGGGGCGACGACGGGCGATGTCTTCAAGGCCGCGGGGGAATGGGTCTTGGGCAAGATGCTCGGGCACGGCATCGGCCTCGCCGGGCAGGAACCGCCCTTCATCACCGAACAGGAGATCGTCTCGGGCCGACGGCTCGAGCCCGGCATGGTGTTCTCGGTCGAACCCTACGTCGTCATCGCCGACGCGGATGTGGGATTCCGGCTGGAGGAGCATGTCCTCATCACGAAAGACGGCCCGGAGGTCTACAGCACCTTCCCCCACGGCCCGCTGGCCGAGGCGTGAAGCCGGGGGTGGACGGATCGCGTTGGCGCGCGGGAATTTGTGGGTGGGATGACGGCGGTCGCGGAGCGGGCCGGCGCCGGACCGATGGGTGGCGGAGAGGAGCCTGTGGGATGCGACTCGCAACGTTCGTTCCCCGCGGGGGGTGGGAATGCCGGATCGGCGGGCTGGACCGGCGTCTCGGCACCGACCAGGTTCTGGACCTCAACGCGGCGTGCACGCACTATCTGGGCGAAGTGAAGGGACGGTACCGGCCGGTGGAATTGGCCTCGGCCATGATGCCCGCCGACATGTTGGGGTTCCTCGACGGGGGTCCGGATACCATCGGGCTGGCATCCGAGCTCCTCGACTATTATGGGCCGGGTGGGCAGGCGGGCTCGGCGTCGACCCTCAAGGACAGGGTCGGACGACCCGTGGGCTACGACCTGGCGGAGATTCGCCTTCGGCCCCCGATCCCGCGGCCCAGGGGCATGGGGATCGGGTATTTCAACTCGCGAGGGATCATCGAAGAGGCCTCCCGGGCGGAGAAGAAGTCGCACCCGGACGAGGGGATCAAGACGGCCATGGAATACCCGAAGCAGGCGACGGTGTCGTGGGCCAACGTCTCCAGCGTCATTGGGCCCGACGATCCCATCGTGTTTCCGAAAACCGTCGGGCAACTCTACACCTCCATCGAACTCGGCCTGGTGATCGGACGCCATGCCTATCGAGTCTCGCGGGCGGAGGCCGAACGCTGCATCGTGGGGTACACCGTCACCGATGACGTGACCGCTTTCGACCTGGTCCAGAAGGAGAGTTTCGTATACACCGTGACGCGGTGCAAGAGCATGCCGACCTTCTGGCCGACGGGACCGTGGATCACCCTCGCGGAGGACGTGGGCGACCCGATGCGTCTCAGCTATGGGGTGCGGGTGAACGGGAGAAGCGTGATGAAGGGCTCCACCGCCGAGTATGTGTTCAGCCCGGTAGATTATGTCGTGGATGTCTCGGAGTACATGGCCCTGGACCCCGGGATGATCATCGCCATGGGGGCGTTCACCGAGACGACCAACACGTTTCTCGCGGTCGGCGACGTCGTCGAGAACGAGATCGAAAGGGTCGGTGTGCTGAGGAATCCCGTGATCGCGGAGGCGTGAGGCTGCGTTCGGGCGGCGCGCGGACCCGGCCTCGGGTCTTTCGGGGCGCCCAGGAGGGGAGGCCATGCGGAAACATCGCACCCAAGCCGGTCGCATTTGGGCCCTGATCGGATCGTTGCTGGCGGGGCTGACGCTGCTGGGGAGCGGGGGGCGGCCGGCCTGGGGGGCGCAGCCCATCAAGATCGGCTTCGGCATGGCGCTCACCGGCGGCCTCGCCGTCAACGGGAAGGCCGCCCTGCTCGCCATGGAGATCTGGCGGGATGATGTGAACCGGGCGGGCGGCCTGCTGGGCCGTCCGGTCGAGTTCGTCTATTACGACGACCAGAGCAAGCCGGCCAACGTGCCCGGGCTCTACTCCAAGCTCCTCGACGTCGACAAGGTGGATTTCGTGGTCGCGCCGTATGCGACCAACCAGATCGCGCCGGTCCTCCCCCTGGCGAAGGAACGCGGCCTCGTCCTGATGTCCCTGGCGGGCATGGGGAACAACGAAACGCTCCGCTATCCGTATTACTTCTCGATGCATCCGGCCGGCCCGAACACTCTTGTGGACTACTCCCGCGGGTTCTTCGAGCTGGCGGCCAAGCAGACGCCGAAGCCGACCACCGTGGGCTTGGTGGGTGCCGACGCCGAGTACCCCCACAACGCCCTGGCCGGGGCGCGCGAGAACGTCAAACGGCTCGGGTTCACCGTCGTCTATGACAAGACGTATCCGCCGGCCACGGTGGACTTCTCCCCCGTCGTCCGGGCGATCAAGGCGGCGAATCCAGACGTGCTGTACGTGGCATCATATCCGCCCGATACGTCGGGCATGATCCTGGCGGCGCAGGAGGTTGGGCTGGAGCCGAAGCTCTTCGGGGGCGGCATGGTGGGGCCGCAGTCGGCCGCGTTCATGACGAAGCTCGGTTCGAAGCTCAACGGCATCGTGAACTACGACTTCTGGGTTCCGGAGCCCACCATGAACTTCCCCGGGATGGGCCCGTTCCTGAAGAAATACCAGGGCCAGGCCGAGAAGGCCGGGGTGGACCTCCTGGGTCACTACCTTCCCCCGCTCGCCTACGCCTACGTTCAGGTCCTGGGGCTGGCGATAGAAGCCACCAAGAGCCTGGACCAGAAGAAGGTGGGGGAATACATCCGCGCGACCGAGTTCGACACGCTCATCGGCAAGCTCAAGTTCGCCCCTCAGAATGGTGAGTGGGCGCGGTCCCGGCTCCTCATGGTGCAGTTCCAGAACGTCGAGGGCACCGACCTGAAGCAATTCTACGGACCCGGGAAGCGGGTGATCCTCGCCCCCGAGGAGTACAGGTCCGGGAGCTTCATCTATCCCTACGCGAAGGCTAGGAAGTAGGCCGGCTCGCCCCGGGGGGCTGTGGGGCGGCGTCGTTCGTCTTGTCCTTCTCCATGCATCGGGATCGGGATAGTATCCCTCGCACACAGTCAGGGGGGAAGGGTCTTGCGCCGGTGACATCGGCCCTCCCCGCGGGGACGCCTGGGCGAGGAAGAGGGGGGTACCCCCCCGTGTGAGGGGGGTCCATGGGGCCGTGGGGAAGGGGCCGGCGGCACTCGCTGTGCCGGGGAGGTGGACCATGAGTGGTGATCGGAAGCATCCCGTCCGTGTCTGGATCCCGATCGGATGGTTGGTAGCGGGCTTAACCCTCCTAGGGGGGTGGGGGAGCGGGGCTTGGGCGGCACAGCCCATCAAGATCGGCTTCGGCATGGCGCTTACCGGCGGCCTCGCCGTCAATGGGAAGGCCGCCCTGCTGTCCATGGAGATCTGGCGGGAGGAGGTCAACGCCAAGGGCGGTCTCCTCGGCCGGCCCGTGGAGTTCGTCTACTACGACGACCAGACCAAGCCGGCGACCGTTCCGGGGATCTACGCCAAGCTCCTGGATGTGGACAAGGTGGACTTCATCGTCTCCCCGTACGCGACCAACATGATCGCCCCGGTCATCCCCATCGCCATGGAACGCGGCCTGGTCCTGATGGGCCTGCTGGGGACGGCGAACAACGAGAAGTTCCAGTACGCCAACTATTTTTCCATGAACCCGGCGGGGCCGTATCCCCTCATCGACTTTTCCCGCGGGTTCTTCGAGGTGGCGGCCAGGCAGTCGCCGAAGCCGGAGACGGTGGCCATCGTGGGCGCGGACGCCGAGTTCCCCCACAACGCCATGTCGGGTGCCCGGGACAACGCCAAGAGGCTCGGATTTAAAATCGTATACGACAACACCTACCCGCCCACCACTGTCGACCTCACGCCGGTCGTCCGAGCCATCAAGGCCCTCAATCCTGATATCGTGTACGTGGCGTCCTACCCGCCGGACTCGGTCGCCATGGTCATGGCGGCCAATGAGGTGGGGCTGCAGCCCAAGCAATTCGGCGGCGGGATGGTGGGCCTCCAGTCCGCCGCCCTGATGACGAAGCTCGGCGCCAAGCTCAACGGGATCGTGAACTACGACTATTGGGTGCCCGAGCCCACCACGAACTTCCCCGGGATCCACGACTTCCTCAAGAAGTATCAGCCTCGAGCCGAGAAGGAGGGTGTCGATCCGCTGGGCCACTACATGCCCCCCTACGCCTATGCCGAGGTGCAGGTCCTGGGGTTGGCCATCGAAGGCACCAAGAGCCTGGACCAGAAGAAGGTGGCCGAGTATATACGGACCCACGAATTCAACACCATCGTCGGGAAGGTCCGGTTCGGCCGCAACGGGGAGTGGGCGACGACCCGGATGCTCACGGTCCAGTTCCAGAATATCGAGGGGACCGATTTGGGTCAGTTCAAGGGACCGGGAAAGCGGGTGATCATCCACCCCGATTCGTACGTCTCAGGCACGTATATTTATCCCTACAGCAGGGTCAAGAAATAGCTTGGCCGTTGTGCGAGCGGCCCGGGGGCCCCACGGGATGTCGCTCCCCGGGCCGGTGGCCGGAGACGCTCTGTGTTTTCCTATGACTTGCTGGCAAATGCGCTGGTGGCGGGGATCCTCCTGGGCGGCTTCTACACCGCCATGAGCCTGGGGATCTCGCTGAGCTTCGGGCTGCTGGATGTGGTGAACATCGCTCACCCCGTCTTCGTCATCCTCGGCTCCTATGCGGCGTATGCCACGAACTCCACTTTCGGGCTCGACCCGATCCTCAGCGGGCTGCTCTTCACGCCCGTTTTCTATCTCCTCGGGGTTGCCGTCTATCGGATCTATTACGGGAGTTTCGAGAAGACGGGGGAGGAGTCGCTCAGGGGTCTGGTCTTCTTCTTCGGCCTGATGTTCATCGTTGAGGTCTCGCTGCTGCTGACGTTCGGCGTGGATTACCGTCTCGTTGAGGCGCCCTACATCGGGGCATCCTTTCAGATCGGACCCATCGGCATCGCTCTCCGCTTGCTCGTGCCCTGCCTCGTGGGCCTACTGATGACGGGTGCCCTGTACCTCTTCCTGGGGAAGTCGTTTTACGGCAAGGCCGTGAAGGGGGTCTCCCAGGACAGTCTGGCCCTCCGGCTGATGGGGGCAAACCCCGTGAAGATCAAGACCATCGGCTTCGGGCTGGCCATCGCCACCGCGAGCCTGGCCGGCGCGCTCCTCATCCTGATCGCCCCCGTGGAGCCGTCCATCGGTCGGGAGTACATCGGCCGCGTCTTTGCCATCGCCGTGCTGGGGGGCTTGGGGAACATCGGGGGAACGCTCCTGGCCTCCCTCATTCTCGGCGTCGCCGAGAGCCTGACCTCAACGTTCTCCGGGCCCTCCTGGGCCCTGGCGGTATCTTTCGGCATACTCCTCCTCGTCTTGGCCGTGCGCCCGGCGGGCCTTTTCGGGAGATAGCCGGTGAAGCGAACCTTCCCGTTCTTGATCGGGCTGTCCGTCCTGTTGGTGCTGTTCCTCGTCCTGCGCGGCGTGGGGAACCGGTACTATTACTTCGCGTCCTATGTCATTCTCCAGTACGTCCTTCTGGCCACCGCGTGGAACATCCTGGGCGGCTACACGGGCTACGTCAACTTCGGCACCCCGGCGTTCTTCGCCCTGGGCGCCTACACGGCGGTGCTCCTGATCCTGTTGTTCAAGGCGCCGCTCCCGGTGCTGATCGTGGCGGGGGGACTGGTGGGCGGCCTGCTGGGGTTGGGGATCGGCTACCTGACACTACGGCTCAAGGGGGTGTTCTTCTCCATCGCGACCCTGGCCCTGGCGGTCGTGCTGCAGACGATGGTGGTCAACTGGGAATACGTCGGCGGGGCGAAGGGGATCAATATCTTTCGTCCGCCATCCCCGCCGTGGTTCTCCAACTACGTGGAGTTTCTGTTCCTCGTCATGGGTGTCCTGGCCGTGGCATCCGTAACCGTGGCCTGGTGGATCGAACGGTCGTGGATCGGGCGCGGACTGGCCGCCATCCGGGACAACGAGGAGGCGGCCGAGTGCATGGGTGTGCCCACGCTGAAGTTGAAGCTGCTCGCGACGACGGTGAGCGGCTTCCTGCTGGGGGTGGCCGGGGCGCCCTTCCCCTATTACGTCACCCTCGTGGAGCCGGCATCCGCGTTCGATCTCAACTACGCCGTGAACAGCCTGGCCATGCCGATGATCGGCGGCACGACGACGTGGATGGGCCCCGTGGTGGGGGCGGTGCTGCTGGGCACCGCGCAGCAGGTGGCGACGGTGACCATCTCCTCGGAGTTGAACCTGCTGATCGTAGGGGTCGTCCTGGTGGGGTTCGTCATCCTGGCCCCGCAGGGTATCGTGGGCCTCGTCCGGAAGGTCTGGAAGGAGCGCACCGCCTGATGTCCGGCTTCCTGCTGGAGGTCCGGAACGTCACTAAGCGCTTCGGCGGGTTCACCGCCCTCAACACGGTGAGCCTGCAGGTGAAGGAGGGGGAGCGCTTCGGCCTCATCGGGCCCAACGGCTCGGGAAAAACCACGCTCATCAACTGCATCTCGGGGGCCCTGCGGAACGACGGCGGGCAGATCCTCTTCCGCGGCCGGGATATCGCCGCCCTGCCGGCCCACCAGCGAACCCGGCTGGGCATCGCGCGCAGTTTTCAGATCCCCAAGCCTTTCGCCAGCATGACGGTCCTCCAGAACCTCTGCATCCCGCTGGAATATGCAGCGAACCCCACGTCCCACGGGGCCGACGTGCCGGCCGAGGCCATGGAGATCCTCCGGCTCATCGGCCTGCACGCCAAGGCGCACGCTATGTCCGTCGGGCTGAACCAGATCGAGATGCGGAAGCTGGAGCTGGCGCGGGCCATGGCGGCCCGGCCCAAGTTGCTGATCTCGGACGAAGGCATGGCCGGTCTCTCCAGCGGGGAGGTGGACGACATCCTGAACCTCCTCTTCAAGCTCAACGAGGGGGGGATCACCATCGTCATGATCGAGCACATCATGCGGGCGGTGATGCGGTTTTCGGAGCGCATCGTCGTGCTCGACGCGGGCGAGAAGATCGCCGAGGGCACCCCCGACGAGGTCGTCAACAACAAGGCCGTGGAGAAGGCGTACCTTGGCGAGTAGGGTGGTCGTCAACAATCTGCAGGCCGGTTATGGGGCGGTGCGGGTGCTGCACGGTGTGTCCCTGGCGGTCAACGAGGGCGAGACGGTCGCCCTCCTAGGCGCCAACGGCAACGGAAAGAGCACCCTCATCAAGTGCATCATGGGCATCGTGCGGCCGACCGCCGGCGAGATCTGCCTGGAAACGGACGGGGGCCGCATCGACCTGGTGGGGAAGTCCACGGAGGAGCTGGTGCAACTGGGGATCACCCTGGTGCCCGAGGGGCGGCGCCTCTTCCCCAGGCTTACGGTGGAGGAGAACCTGCTGCTGGGGGCCTACCGGCCCACCGCGCGAAAGGAGATCCCGCGCAACCTGCCGTTCTGCTTCGAGGCGTTCCCTGTCCTTCACGAGCGCAAGCACCAGCTTGCGGGCAGCATGAGCGGGGGCGAGCAGCAGATGCTGGCCGTCGCCCGAGCCCTCATGTCCGCCCCCAGGATCCTGCTGGTCGACGAGCCGTCCGTGGGCCTGGCCCCCATCCTCGTCAGCCGCGTCATCGCCAAGATCAAGGAGCTCAAGGACCGATACCACCTCACCGTCTTGATGGCGGAACAGAACTTCAACCAAGCCATCAAGATCGCCGATCGGGGGTACATCATCGTGCACGGCGCGATCGCCTTCGAGGGACGGAATCCGAAAGAACTCGGCGAGCACGAGCTGGTCAAGAAGTACTACCTCGGCGTCTAGCGGCACCCCTCGCCTGCCCCGCCGCGTGTTCCATTCGTCCGTTCCCTTGCCGTCGCCGTGCCCGGAACATTGCGGGTGTCGGTGCCCGCCTACCTGTCGGGCCTTTCGGGGTTCCCGCCGCTTCGGACCGGCCGGAGGGCCCGCATCAGGTGGGCCGTCACACGATCCCGTGATTCGGCGATGGCGGCTTCGGACCACGGCAGGAACCCCCCTCCGGACTTGAGGCCGAGTTCCCCCCGCGCCACTTTCGCGCGCAGCGTCCTGGATGGGACCGCGTCGGCGTTCAGGTGCCTCAGGAGATAGTTGTGGATTGCCAGGGTCAGGTCCAACCCGATCACATCCGCATTTTCGACCGGACCGAGTGCCGCCAGCCGTAGGCCGAAGCCATTCCGGATCACCTCGTCCACGGTGCCGGGGTCACAGATGCCCTCGTCGATGATCGCAAAGGCCTCGCGCCAGAGGGCGTGCTGGAGGCGGTTGCCGACGAACCCCGCCACGTCCTTCTGGACGCGCACCGGATGCTTCCCGGCCCGCTGGAGCAGGCCGATCACGACATCCACTGACTCGGGCGCCGGGTGCGCGGTGCGAACCACCTCGACGAGCGGGACCAGATACGGCGGCAACCAGAAATGGGTGCCGAGGATCCGCTCGCGGTGCGTCGCGCGGGCGGCGACCTCGGTGATTCGGAAGGTGGAGGTGTTGCTGCACAGAACGGTCCGCGGGGGGCATGCCGCGTCCAGTTCGGCGAAGAGGCGCTGCTTGAGGGCCATGTCCTCGTAGGCCGCCTCCACCACCACATGCGCGCCGGCACAGGCGGCGGCCAGGTCGGGGACGGTCTGGATTCGCTTCAGGATGGTCGAGGGCGGATCTGCGGGGCCGACCCCGTGAGCGACCATCCGGGCGAGGTTGCCGCCGATCCGTCCCCCCACGGATGCCAGGCGGGCGGCATCGGTATCCGTCACCGCGACCTCATGGCCGGCGGCTGCGAAGACCTGGGCGATGCCGTGTCCCATGAGGCCGGCCCCGATGACGGCGATGCGTTCCATGGCGATGCTCCTTGCGCGATGAGGGCGAAAATGCCCGCGCGCAGCCCCCGGTGGGGCGGCTGCGCGCGGGAGAGACGGTGCGGGCTTAGGGGGATGCGCGTCAGAGGCGGTAGGTCCCGGTCGGGTCCACGATGGCCACCAGGCGCACGATGCAGCCGTCTCCCCCGACCCAGCGCCACGGGAAGGCGGCAATCGTGACCCGTTTGCCGGTCACCTTGTCGATATCGCCCCCGACGTTCTCGAACCCGGCGATGCCGTTCCCCAGCAGCAGGCGGTGGCAGGGCTCCCACTCCGAGAACACGGCCTCCACGGGTTTCCCCGTCTCGCGCCGGAATTCCTCACATGCCCACGGCATCATCGGGCCGCCGGGGCCATGCGGCCCGATGGCCGTGGCGAGGGGATGGTCCAGCGCTTGGTTGTCCACCCCGACCGCCTTGACCCCTTTCGCCACGAACCACTCGCCGGCCTCTCGGTACAGCCCGGGGGAATAGACGAAATACTTGGTGTTATCCCCGTAGTGCTTGTGCCAGCCCGTGTTGATGATGACGATGTCGCCGGGCTCGATCGCCGGCCTGGCTCTCTCCAGGTCCTCGGGCAGGATCTTCTCCCACTTGCCCTTGGGGATGGAGACCACAACGGCCGTTCCGAAGAACCGCTCCAGCGGCACCTCGTGCAGGTACGGGGCCCCTTCGATGACGTGGGCGGGGGCGTCGGTATGCGTGGTCGAGTGCATGAAGGTGGTGATCTGCTGGGAGAGGACGCGAGATTTCGCGTGGTAGTGAAACCGTTCGATCTTGATGTCGGGGAAATAGGGCCACAGGGGCGCGTGCTGGTCCCAGGGGTGGCTCAGGTCATAGAATTCGAGGACCTTGGTCGAGGAAGGCATCGCCGGTTGTCCCTCCGTCACAGACGAGGTCGAGGCTGTGCTTGCCGCAGCGCTCAGGGGTCAGGCGTTCCACATGGCCAGGATGCGCACGGGAGACCCCGTCGCCCCTTCGAACTTGAGGGGGCACATGACCGTGTAGAACCCCTGGTGGCGCGGGATCTTCCGGATGTTCCGGACGATCTCGGTATGGTTCACCAGCCGCTGGGAATGGGCCAGGTGGTTGGGGTAGTCCAGGTTGGCGGGGTTGTCCAGGCTGGCCGCATCCGTCATGACGTTGACGACGCCCTGGTCCAGGATCCAGTGCGAAGCCTCGCCGTCCAGCCCGGGGTACTGGGTGTTGAACTTCATGGGGTCGTTCCAGAGCCTCTCGGCGCCGGTCCAGTAGAGGAGGCTGGACCCCGGCCTGATCCTCCGGATGCCGGCCTCCCGCAGGGCGGCCTTCACACTGGAGAGGGGGATCTCGGTGCGCGGTCTGTGGCCGGAGAGGTCGATCCAGTAGGCGGGGGTGACCATGACCTCCAGCGCCAGTTTCTCGATGCTCAGGTCCTTGCGCTTCTCGTTGAAGTGGTAGATGGCGTCCACGTGGGTGGAGACATGGTCGCACATGGTGATGCCGGTCACCCCGTACCCGCACCACTTGCGCCCCGGCCCGAGGCGGAGCCGGGACTCGGCGTGAGTCAGGTGGGTCCAGAACGCCACCTTGGCGTGGCCGGGATAGATGGGCATGGTGGGGCTGATGAGGTGGCTCAGGTCCAGGACGTGGACCTTGCGCCCCAGGAATTCCACCACCGTTTTGTCGCGGTACGGCTTCGGCTCTTTCACCTTGGGCATTCGGCATCCTCCCTGATGATGGGTGCGGCGACCGCGGGACGGCCTATCGGGTAACACGCGCCTCGCGCCACTGTCAAGCTGAATGCGCCGCCTCCTTGGGGGATCCGTTCCGTTACCCGCCGAGGGGAGTGGAACCCACGGATCCGATCCCCCTCCGTCCCCCCGATGGAGTGGAGGCCGGGCCCTCGCGCCAGAAATTCGTTGACGCATTCTCCGGTGCGGTTGTAGATTTTATCGAGCGGCATCTCGCCAGCACAGAGGCTGTGATACGGGAACACGCCGTTGCGAGGCGACCCATGCGTAGATCCTTCGGACCGATACGTGGCGCCATCCTGGCGGGCCTCCTGATCGGCTGGCCCCTCCCCCCCGGCCCCCCGCCTGCGCGCCTGGCCCCACCGGAGCAGCTCTTCTCGCAGATCATTGAACCTACTCCGAAGCCACCTATCGAGGAGAACCCCACGCCACCCATCGAGCAGAGCCCGACGCCGCCCGAGGAGCAGAGCCCCCAACCACCCGAGGAACAGAACCCCACGCCACCCATCGAGCAGAACCCCACACCACCCGAGGAGCAGAACCCCACGCCGCCGATGGAAAATCGGTCAATGCTATCCGGTGATGTGTGTGGCGCGATGGGTGAGGGAGCACCCTGCTCCTTTGTTCGCCTTTCGGCGTAGGGCATCCCGCATATGGCGTATGCGCGCCATTGCCGCGGGTGGACGTGCGGGCACCGCGGGCCCCCGCCGGCACGCCCTAGCAGGCTGCTGAAAAAGGCCCATCTGCGGCGTTGGCGCGCTCGCGCGGCGCTGCGACGTACGGCCTAAGTACGCCTCGCGCCTCGCATCGCGCGCCGCCTTGCACCTGGGCCTTTTTGAGCAGCCTGCGGACAAGCGAGTTTTTCAGCATCCTGCTAGAGGAGCAGTTCGGGCGATAGCCGCTGCCGGGATCGACGCCTCCCCCGATAACGGTGGTTCCGTAGCCGCCGGTGGGGACGCGGGACGCGCCTGCCGTGCCCTCGGCGAAAGAGAAGAAACCCCCAGAACTACCTCGGCCGACTGCATACCCCCGCGCGGCCCTTCGCACAACGGCTGGCCTGCGGAACTTTATGCGTTCTCCTCGTAGCCCTGCGGGCCACCGCGACGGATGACAGTTGTCTGACCTTACGGGATATCGGACACTCTTGAACGTATCGCGCTCGCATCTGGCGCAAGGGTGAGGTGGCACTTGGCCCGGTGAGGATTGAGTCGAATGACAAACAAGGATTAATATAGGCGTTGCCGCAGGGCTCACGAAGAAAGGAAAATACATGAGCGCAGGCAACGCCGCCGCACAAGCACTCTCGACCCGTGGGTTGTTCCAGGCGGTTATCTTGGCGCGGTCTGCCGTGCTGTGGGGCCGGGCGATCCCGGCAGGGGATGCGGTTGCGGGAGTGGCGAGGACATGAGCGATGCGCTTCCGGTCGTCTATTTGGCGCGGCACGGCGAAACCGCCTGGAGTCTCTCGGGCCAGCACACGGGGCGCACGGATTTGCCGCTGACCGAGAGCGGCGAGCGCAACGCCCACCAGCTCGGGGAGCGCCTGAAGGGGCTGACGTTCGCCAGGGTGTTTACCAGCCCCCTGAAGCGCGCAGCGCGGACCTGTGAGCTGGCCGGCTTTGGGGGCGCGGCCGAGGTGGATCGCGACCTCCTTGAGTGGGACTACGGCGACTACGAAGGCCGCCGCAGCGCCGAGATCCACGCGGAGCGTCCAGCCTGGCAGCTCTTCCGGGACGGCTGCCCGGGAGGGGAATCGCCGGACCAGGTGGACGTGCGGGCGGGGCGCGTGGTGCGCCGGGTGCGGGCGCAGAACGGCGATGTGCTGCTTTTTTCCAGCGGGCATTTCCTGCGCGTCCTCGCCGCCCGCTGGCTCGGCCTCGAACCGGGGGCCGGGAGATACTTCCTGCTGAGCACGGCGAGCCTGAGCGCGCTGGGCTACGAACATAACCCGTCCCAGCCGGTGATTCGCCTGTGGAATGACACTCGTCATGTGGGGAGGTGACCCGATGCGGCCGTTGGCGTACGGGAGCAGCTGGTGTGCTCCCCGGCTGGCCCCCACCGTCGCAGGCCAAGAGAGCGAATAAACCGGCGAGCGCCCATCGGGTTTGACGGACACGAGGTTGGCCGCGGAAACAGGCGGGCGGCTCGGTCTCGTCCCAACCGGCGCGCCGATGACCGGCCGCCACCGGCACGCGGGAAACCGGTCGTCTCATTGACGGCGTAGAGAACCGCGCCGGGTCCCCCAGTGCTCTCACCGCGATAACTGTCGTGGCCGGGGAAACCGTTCATGGGTACCGAACGGAACAAACAGGCGGTCATCTCGCCCCTGGCCGGCAAGCCGGCGCCGAAGGAGATGCTGGTGGACCCGGCCCGGCTGGAGCGGGAGTATTACACGCGCCGGCCCGACCCGGGGGATCCCGAGCAGTTGGTCAGCTTCGGCACCAGCGGACACCGAGGCTCGCCATTTCGCGGCACCTTCACCGAGGGCCACATCCTGGCCATCGCCCAGGCCATCTGCGACTATCGGCGCGCACAGGGCACGGACGGACCGCTCTACATGGGGAAGGATACCCACGCGCTGTCCGGGCCGGCCCAGCGTACCGCCCTCGAGGTCCTGACGGCGAACAACGTGCAGACCGTGATCCAGGAGGGCGACGGCGCGACGCCGACCCCGGTGATCTCGCGGGCCATCCTCGTCCACAACCGCGGTCGCGCGGACCACCTGGCCGACGGCATCATCATCACGCCGTCGCACAATCCGCCGGAAGACGGGGGCCTCAAGTACAACCCACCCAACGGCGGCCCGGCGGACACCGACGTGACCCGGTGGGTGCAGGGCCGGGCCAACGAGCTCCTCCGGGGGGGCAACGCCGGCGTCAAGCGCCTGCCTTTCGCCGCGGCCATGAAGGCGGGGAACACGCGCCAAGAAGACTTCGTCCTGCCCTACGTCAACGACCTGCGGCAGGTCATCGATATGGACGCCATCCGGGCCGCCGGCCTCGCGCTGGGGGTCGACCCACTGGGCGGCGCCGCCGTCCGCTACTGGGAGCCCATCAACGCCGTCTACCACCTGAACATCACCGTCGTGAACCCAGAGGTGGATCCCACCTTCTCCTTCATGACGGTGGATCACGACGGCGTGATCCGCATGGACTGCTCCAGCCCGTACGCCATGGCCCGTCTGGTCGGCCTCAAGGACCGGTACCGCGTGGCCTTCGCCAACGACCCGGACACGGACCGGCACGGGATCGTCACCCCCTCGGCGGGCCTGATGAACCCCAACCACTACCTGGCGGTGGCCATCCGCTACCTGCTGGCACACCGCCCCCACTGGCCGGCCCACGCCGCGGTCGGCAAGACGCTGGTCAGCAGCAGCATGATCGATCGGGTCGTTCACAAGCTCGGGCGCCGGCTGTGCGAGGTGCCGGTGGGCTTCAAGTGGTTCACGCCGGGGCTCTTCGACGGCTCGGTCTGCTTTGGGGGCGAGGAGAGCGCCGGGGCAAGCTTCCTGCGGCGCGACGGCACCGTATGGACCACGGACAAGGACGGCCTGATCCTGGACCTGCTGGCGGCCGAGATCACCGCCCGTACGGGCAAGGACCCGGGCGAGCACTACCGCGAGCTGGCGGCGGACTTCGGCGCGCCGTGCTACGCGCGGATCGACGCCCCGGCGGCCCCCGAGGAGAAGGCGCGGCTGGAAAAGCTGTCGCCCGAGGCGGTCACGGCCTCGGAGCTGGCCGGCGAGCCGATCGTGGCCAGGCTGACGCGCGCCCCGGGCAACAACGCGCCCATCGGCGGCCTCAAGGTGGTGGCCGCCAACGGCTGGTTCGCGGCGCGGCCGTCCGGCACGGAGAACATCTACAAGATCTACGCCGAGAGCTTCAGGGACGAAAAGCACCTGGAGGCCATCCTGGCCGAGGCCCGGCGGATCGTGGGCCACGCCCTGGCCGGCGGAATGTGAGATGTGTCCATGACCACACCCGACCAGATCCCCTTCCTGGTCGATGTAGGCAACGCCCTTGCCCACAATTTTTCCGCCCTCGACGCATACCCGCCGGATGACCTGGCGGTCGGGCGCGCCGGCGACCCCGTTACTCATGGTCTGCCCGCCACGCTCGCGGGCACCACGCAGGGCCCTGCTGCCTCGGAGGTGACCTTATGAAGGCGACCCAGATGCTCCACGACCTGGGCCAGAGTCTCTGGCTCGACAACATCACGCGCGACCTGCTGACCGGTGGCACCCTCAAGCGGTACATCGACGATCTGTCGGTGACGGGGCTCACCTCGAATCCGACGATCTTCGACCACGCCATCAAGAACAGCACCGCCTACGACGCCACGATCCGCGCGAAGCTCGCGGAGGGCAAGTCGGGGGAGGAGCTGTTCTTCGAGCTGGCGCTGGAAGACCTCACCCGGGCCGCCGACCTCTTTCGACCCATCTACGACCGAACAGACGGCGTGGACGGGTGGGTGTCTCTGGAGGTATCGCCCCTTCTCGCCTACGATACGGCCAGCACCCTCGCCGCCGCCAAGAGCCTGCACGCGCGGGCCGGGCGGCCCAACCTCCTCATCAAGATCCCCGGCACCCAGGAGGGCCTGCCCGCCATCGAGGAGGCGATCTACGCCGGCGTGCCGGTCAACGTGACCCTCCTGTTCTCCCGCGAGCACTATGTGGCGGCCGCCGAGGCGTTCCTGCGCGGCATCGAGCGGCGCATCGCCGCAGGGCTCAAGCCCGGTGTCGGCTCCGTCGCCTCGCTGTTCATCAGCCGCTGGGACGCGGCGGTGGCGGGCAAGGTGCCCGAGGCCTTGCAAAACCGGCTCGGCATCGCCATCGCCAAGCGCACGTACAAGGCGGCCCGCACCCTGCTGAGCTCGCCCCGCTGGCAGCGGGTCTACAACGCCGGCGCCCGGCCGCAACGCCCCCTCTGGGCCAGCACGGGGACCAAGGACCCGGCGGCCTCCGACGTGCTGTATGTCAAGGCGCTGGCCGCGCCGTTCACGGTGAACACCATGCCCGAGGCCACCCTGAAGGCCCTCGCGGATCACGGCGAAGTGGGGGCGCTGCTGCCGGCGGACGGCGGCGACTGCGAGGAGGTGCTGGCCCAGTTCGGCAAGGCCGGAGTCGATGTCGACGCCCTGGCCGCCCGGCTGCAGGACGAAGGGGCGAAGTCGTTCGTCAAGTCCTGGAACGAGCTGATGGCGGTGATCGCATCCAAGGGCGCGGCCCTGGCCACGGCCGGGTAGGCGGCGGGGTTCATTCGCCTCGGGCATGGGCCAAGTGTCGGGGGGCGCTCTGCGGAAGGGAGAGGGGCATCGTGATGAACGTGCTGGTCGTGGATGTGGGCGGGACCAACGTCAAGATCCTCGCCACGGGGCAGGAGACCCCGCGGAGGTTTCCCTCCGGACCGACGCTGACGGCAAAGGCGATGGTCGCCGCCGTCAAGAAGCTGGCCGGGGATTGGAAATACGATGTCGTGTCCCTCGGTTATCCGGGGCCGGTGCTCCGAGGTCGGCCGATCGTGGAACCGCCCAACCTCGGCAAGGGGTGGATCGGATTTCGCTTCGAAGCCGCGTTCGGCTGCCCCGTGAAGATCGTGAATGATGCGGCCATGCAGGCCCTGGGGAGCTACAAGGGCGGCAAGATGCTCTTCCTGGGCCTGGGGACCGGCCTCGGGTCCGCCGCCATCGTGGATGGCATCGTGGAGCCCATGGAGTTGGGCCACCTTCCGTACAAGAAGGGGACCTACGAGGATTACGTGGGGCTGCGGGGATTGGAGAAGCGGGGAAAAAAGAGGTGGCGCCGGGACGTCGCGGACGTCGTGGAGCGCCTGATCGCCGCCCTGGAACCCGACGACGTGGTCCTCGGGGGGGGCAATGTCAAGAAGCTCAAAGAACTGCCCCTGAGGTGCCGGGCGGGTGCCAACGCCAATGCCTTCCTGGGGGGGTTTCGCCTGTGGGAGGAAACAAGGGACGGGAAAGCCTCCGGCCCGGGGAAGGCTCGTTCGTGATGCCCACGAGGAGACAGGGAGGATGCGCATGACAGGCGGTATCGCACCTCTCACCGCACGCCCGGCGTGGAAGGCCCTCGCCGGCCACTATCAGAAGGCCCGGGAGCTGCATCTCCGCGCGCTGTTTGCGGATGACCCCAAGCGCGGCGAGCGCATGACGGCCGAGGGGGCGGGCCTCTACCTGGATTACTCGAAGCACCGCGTCACCGGCGAAACCCTCACGCTCCTCCTGCAACTGGCGGAGGAGTCCGGCCTGCCGGCGCGCATCGACGCCATGTTCCGGGGCGAGAAGATCAACGTCTCCGAGGGGCGGGCCGTCCTGCACGTGGCCCTGCGTGCCCCGCGCGGGGCGTCCATCCTCGTGGACGGCGAGAACGTGGTGCCCCAGGTCCACACCGTGCTCGACAAGATGGCCGACTTCTCCACCCGGGTCCGGAGCGGCGCCTGGAAGGGCCACACGGGCAAGCCCATCCGCAACGTCATCAACATCGGCATCGGGGGCTCGGACCTTGGGCCGGTGATGGCCTACGAGGCCCTCAGGCACTACAGCGATCGCGGCCGGCGGTTCCGGTTCGTGTCCAACATTGACGGCACCGACTTCGCGGAGGCGGTCCGCGACCTCGATGCGGCCGAGACCCTCTTCATCGTTTCCTCGAAGACCTTCACCACGCTGGAGACGATGACCAACGCCCACACGGCGCGCGCCTGGTCGCTTCAGGCGCTCGCGGGTGACGAGCGGTCGGTGGCGAGGCATTTCGTGGCCGTGTCCACGAACGCGGCGGAGGTGGCCAAGTTTGGCATCGATATTGCCAACATGTTCGGGTTCTGGGACTGGGTCGGCGGGCGGTACTCCATGGATTCCGCCATCGGCCTCTCCACCATGCTGGCCATCGGCCCGGAGCACTTCCGCGCACTGCTGGACGGCTTCCACCAGATGGACGAGCACTTCCGTACCGCCCCGTTCGCGCGCAACCTGCCGGTGCTGATGGGCCTCCTGGCCGTCTGGTACAACAATTTCTTCGGCGCTCAGACCGTGGCGGTCTTGCCCTACGAGCAGTACCTGAAGCGCTTTCCGGCCTATCTCCAGCAATTGACGATGGAGAGCAACGGCAAGCACGTCACCCTCGATGGGGCCGAGGTCGATTACCCAACCGGCCCCATCTACTGGGGCGAGCCGGGAACCAACGGCCAGCATTCCTTCTACCAGTTGATCCATCAGGGGAGCCGGCTCATCCCCTGCGATTTCATCGCGTTCGGCAGGCCCCTCAACCCGCAGGGCCGGCACCACGATATGCTCCTGGCGAACGTCTTCGCCCAGGCCGAGGCGCTGGCCTTCGGCAAGACGCGCGAGCAGGTGAAGGCGGAGGGGACGCCGGACTGGCTGGTCCCCCATCGGGTCTTCGAGGGGAACCGCCCGTCGAACATCATCCTCGCCGAGCGGCTCACGCCGGAAGCCCTCGGCAAGCTCGTGGCCCTCTACGAGCATTCCGTCTTTACCCAGGGCGCCATCTGGCACATCGACTCGTTCGACCAGTGGGGCGTCGAGCTGGGCAAGGTGCTGGCGCAGCGCATCATCCCGGAACTCGAGAGCGCGTCGGAGCCCGCGCTCGGCCACGACAGCTCCACCAACACCTTGATCCGGCGGTACCGGAAACTCAGGGCGACCTAATAGGATACTGAAAGATCCGTCTTGGCCCCGCTGCGAAGAAAATCCTCCGGTCCGCTACACCGGGGGCCGCGCCGGAACGCTGGGGCGGGCTTCATGGGCGGCCGAACCGAACCCTCGATATGAGAGGCGGCTGAACGGTCACCGGGCGTGAACTGAGCGCATCGGGTCGCGGACTATGACCCGGAAGAGGAGTGGGCCATGCAGCTCGGGATGATTGGCCTGGGAAGGATGGGCGCGAACATGGTGCGGCGGCTTCTCAAGGGCGGCCATCAGTGCGTCGTGTTCGATATGTCGCCGAAGGCGGTGAAGGAGCTGGTGGAAGAGAAGGCCGTGGGGGCATCCTCGCTGGCGGAGTTCGCGAGGAAGCTGGAAAAGCCGCGGGCGGTCTGGTTGATGGTCCCGGCCGCCGTGGTGGACAGGAGCATCGCCGACCTCCTGCCGCACCTCGAGGCGGGGGACATCCTCATCGACGGGGGCAACTCCTACTACGTGGACGACATCCGGCGCGCCAAAGAACTGGCGTCCAAGGGGATCCACTACGTGGACGTGGGGACCAGCGGTGGGGTGTGGGGCCTGGAGCGGGGGTACTGCATGATGATCGGGGGCGAGGAGGCGGTGGTGAAGCGCCTCGACCCGATCTTCGCCCGCCTGGCGCCCGGCATGGGCGATATCGCCCGCACCCCCGGGCGCGAGAAGGTCGGCGGCACCGCCGAGCAGGGGTACCTACACTGCGGGCCGAACGGCGCGGGCCACTTCGTCAAGATGGTGCACAACGGGATCGAGTACGGCATCATGGCCGCCTACGCGGAGGGGCTGGGCGTCCTCCGCGCCGCCAATATCGGCAAGCAAGAGCACGCGGTGGACGCCGAAACGACACCCTTGCGCGATCCCGCTCACTACCAATACGACCTCCATCTGCCCGATATCGCGGAGCTGTGGCGCCGCGGCAGCGTGATCGCCTCGTGGCTGCTGGATCTGACGGCGTCCGCCCTGGTGAAAGACCCGGACCTCAAGGGGTTCGCAGGCCGGGTCTCGGACTCGGGCGAGGGGCGATGGACGATCAAGGCCGCCATCGATGAGGCCGTGCCGGCGCCGGTGCTCACCACGGCCCTCTACGCGCGCTTCACCTCGCGGGGCGAGGCGGACTTCGCCAACAAGCTTCTCTCCGCCATGCGCTACGAGTTCGGCGGACACGTGGAGAAGCCGGCCGAGAAATAGTCCGGCATGGCCCGCGGCCACGGGCCCGGGGCGCCACGGCCGGGCCTGACGGTGGGGCGTTTTCCCCTGCCGCGGGGGCCGGCGGTGCAGAGGTGGATGGGACGATCCCGCCGGTGGGCCGGGACGAGGAGGAAATCATGGGCGGTGCGCACTCCGATACGCTGGTGTTCTTCGGGGCGACCGGCGATCTTGCCTACAAGAAGATCTTCCCGGCCCTCCAGGCGATGGTGAAACGCGGCCACCTCAATGTGCCGGTGATCGGGGTGGCCAGGGATGGGAGCCTCGACAAGCTCCGGGCCCGCGCGCGCGATAGCCTGGAGAAACACGGGGGGGTGGACGCTGCGGCCTTCGAAAAGCTGAGTGGGCTCCTGCGCTATGTGGGCGGGGACTACGCGGACCCGGCGACGTTTCAGGCCATCTGCAAGGCGCTTGGCTCCTCCCAGCGCCCGGTGTACTACCTCGCCATCCCGCCCACGATGTTCGGGCCGGTGGTGGAACAGTTGGCCAAGGCGGGCTGCACCAGGGACGCCCGGGTCATCGTCGAAAAGCCTTTCGGGAGAGACCTGGCGTCGGCGCAGAAGCTCAATCAGATCCTGCTCGGCACCTTCGACGAAACGGCCATCTTCCGCATCGACCACTACCTGGGGAAGCGGCCGGTCCAGAACATGCTGTTCTTCCGCTTCACGAACGCGTTCATGGAGCCGTTCTGGAACCGCAATTATGTGGAGAGCGTGCAGATCACCATGGCGGAAAACTTCGGGGTCCAGGGCCGGGGCGCCTTCTACGAGGAGGCGGGCGCCATCCGGGACGTGGTCCAGAACCATCTGTTCCAGGTCCTGGCGAACCTGGCCATGGAGCCGCCGGTCCGGGTGGACAGCGAATCCATCCGGGACGAAAAGGTCAAGGTCCTGAAGGCCATGCCGGCGCTGGACGAGCAGCACGTGGTCCGGGGGCAGTTCCGCGGCTACCGGCAGGAGCGGGGGGTGGCGCCGGACTCGCAGGTGGAAACCTTCGCCGCCGTGCGGCTGGCGGTCAATTCCTGGCGCTGGCAGGGGGTGCCCTTCTACATCCGGGCCGGGAAGTGCCTGCCCGTGACCTGCGCGGAGGTCGTGGTCCGGCTCCGCCGGCCCCCGACGATATACCCGAGTCTCGACCTGCCGGCGAACCATCTGCGGTTCCGGATCAGCCCCGAGGTGACCACCGCCCTGGGCATGACGATCATGACCCCCGGGGAAGAGACCGTCGGCCAGGCGGTGGAGATGATCGCCAGCCGCCACCCCCGCCCGGACGAGATGGACGCCTACGAGCGGGTGCTGGGGGACGCCATGCAGGGGGACGCCACGCTGTTCGCCCGGGAGGACTATGTGGAGGAGGCCTGGCGGATCGTCGATCCGGTGCTGAAGGCGGGCACCCCGGTCTACGACTACGAGCCGGGGACCTGGGGACCGAGCGAGGCGGACCGGACGGTTTCGCCCCCCGGGGGTTGGCTGAACCCCATGGTGGCAGGCTAGGGCCGAACGCCTGAAATCTCTGGAGAAATCGTTCCCGCGCCGGGGCCTTGAGCCACGGGCGCCGTGCAGGGGCAGGGAACGGGAAGTCGGCGGGATGACGCTTCCGGAAGGGCAGGCGATGAGCGGGGGGGCGGACTCATTGTGCCAGCCGTGCCCGGGGGCCGGCGGCGGGCCCCGGCTCTTCCGGAGCATCCGGCCCCTCAAGCGCGCCGGTGTGGCCCGCGACGTCGTGGCCGGGTTCACCCTCGCGGCGATGAACGTCCCCCAGGCGCTGGGCTACACCAGGATCGCCGGCACCCCGGTCGTCACCGGGCTCTACACCCTGCTGCTGCCGCTGGTGGCGTTCGCGGCGCTCGGCTCGTCCCGCTATCTGGTCGTGGCCGCGGATTCGGCCACGGCGGCCATCCTGGCGGGCACCTTGGTCACCATGGCGCCCACGGCCAGCGAGCAGTACGTGGCACTGGCGGGGCTGGTGGCCCTGTTGACGGCCGGATACCTGCTGCTGGCGCGCCTGCTGAAGTTCGGTTTCCTCGCCGACTTCCTCTCGCAGACGGTGCTGGTGGGATTCCTCACCGGTGTCGGTTTTCAGGTCGGCATCGCGGTGCTCGGCGAGATGCTGGGCGTGCCGGCCGGCAGCCACAGGACGCTCGGGCAGCTCGCGGAGGTTCTCCGCGGTCTGCCGCACGTGCAGGTGCCGACCCTGTGCCTCTCGGGGGCGGTGGTGGCGGCCGTCCTCGCCTGCCGCGGGCTGGCGCCGCGGCTGCCCGGCCCGCTCTTCGCCGTCGCCGGGGCGGTCGCGGCGAGCGCCGCGTTCGACTTCGCCGGGCACGGGATCGCCATCATCGGCCCGCTGCCCGGAGGCCTGCCGCGGATCGGTCTGCCGGATGTGAGGGGGGAACAGATCCTGGCGCTGCTTCCGGTGGCGGGCTCATGCTTCCTGATGATCGTCGCGCAGAGCGCGGCGACGGCCCGCGCCTACGCCTCGCGCCACGGCGAACCGCTCGACGAGAACGCGGACCTCCTGGGCCTGTCGGCGGCCAATGCGGCCGCGGCGCTCAGCGGCACCTTCGTGGTCAACGGCAGCCCCACGCAGACCGCGATGGTGGAGCGTTCCGGCGGGAGAAGCCAGCTGGCCCACCTGGCCACCGCCGCGGTCGTCGGGCTCGTCCTTCTCTTTTTCACCGGCCCGCTGCAGTATCTGCCGCGGGGCGTGCTGGGCGCCATCGTGTTCACCATCGCCGTCGGGCTCGTAGACCTGCGCGGCCTGCGCGATATCGGCCGCGAAAGCCCCGGCGAATTCCGCCTGGCGGTGGCTACCGCCGCGGTCGTGGTGGCCATCGGCGTCGAGCAGGGCATCCTGCTGGCGATGGCGCTGTCGCTGCTCCGTCACGTGCGCCACAGTTACCGGCCGCATACGGCAGTGCTGGTGGATGATGGCGGCGGACACTGGCGGCCGACCGCCGCCGTACCGGGCGCGCTGAGCGGGCCGGGCCTGGTGATTTTCCAGTTCGGCGCGAGCCTCTTCTATGCCAACGCCGGGCGCTTCGCGGAGGACGTGCGCGGCCTTGTCGAGGGCATGTCCACGCCGGTGCGGTGGCTGGTGTTGGATGCCGGGGCGATCACGAGTGTGGATTACACCGCGGCACGCGTGCTGCGGGCGCTCCGGGAGGAATTGGGCCGCGCCGGCGTGGTGGTGCTGCTGGTCCACGCGCAGTCGTCCCTGCTGGCGGATTTCGCGCGGCACCGCCTGACCGACGTCATCGACCCGGATCACACGTTCGACAGCCTGCACGAGGCGCTCGCCGCGATACGCGATCAGGGGATTCCTGGCGCTCCACCCACCTCCGCGAGCGGGACGGGGTGAGGCCGTCCGGATCTGGCCGGTCCACAGTGGAGACGGTCGCGTGAAGATGGAGGTCCTTGCCGACGCTGAAGCGGCCGCCCGCGCGGCGGCCGCCCTGATCGCGGCCGAGGCGCGCGCGGCCGTGGCGGCACGTGGCCGGTTCAGCGTGGCGGTCAGCGGCGGCCACACGCCATGGGAAATGCTGCGGGCCCTGGCGGGCGAAGACGTCCCGTGGGGGGGCGTGCATGTGCTCCAGGTGGACGAACGGGTTGCCCCCGCGGGCCATCCGGACCGGAACCTCACCCACCTGCGCGAGAGCCTGCTGGCGCGGGCCCCGTTACGCCCAGAGCAGGTGCACGCCATGCCGGTGGAGGAGGAGGATCTGGCGGCCGCCGCGGCCCGCTACGCCCGGACCCTGCGCGAGATCGCCGGGTCCCCGCCGATGCTTGACCTGGTGCACTTGGGCCTCGGCCCCGACGGCCACACCGCCTCGCTGGTGCCCGGCGATCCCGTGCTGGACGTCACCGACGCGGACGTGGCGCCGACCGGGGTCTACCAGGGACGGCGGCGGCTGACGCTGACGTATCCCGTTTTGGATGGGGCCCGGCGCGTCCTGTGGGTGGTGACCGGGGCGGAGAAGGTCGGCATGCTGGCGCGCCTGCGCGCCGGCGATGGGTCGATCCCGGCCGGCAGGGTGCGCCGCGACCAGGCCATGGTGCTCGCCGACCGCGCCGCGGCGGGCCCGCCGGGGCCGGGCTGAGATGTACGGGATGCCGCCATGGCGGAGGCAGCGCAAGGGTTGTTCTCGGGCGCACTGACATGGAAAGCGTGACGGTTCGGAGGGATGACGATGGCGAAGAAAACGGAGAAGAAGGACGCGCAGCCCGGGAGGGTTCCGGAGCTCAAACAGGGGCACTACAGCGACGGCCACCCGCTTGATGACCTTCACTATCTCGAAGCAAAGATCATCCTGAAGCCCGAACGCTTCACTTCCGCCCAAAGCTTTCTCGATTTCGGCAAGCCCGTGCGTCATGCCGCCGAGAAATCGGATGTTGACTATTCCACGGGTCACCTGGCCGGTGAGAGACCTCGCATCAGGGAAGTGGTCTTCTTGGACACCGGGGACTTCAAGTTGTACAACAATGCGTTCATCTTGCGGCGGCGCATCGCCTACGAGGACGGGTTTCCCGTGGGCGACCCGGAGATCGTCTTCAAGTTTCGGCATCCGGACCTCCAGAAAGCCGCGGAGCTGGACGTACGGCCGAAGATCCCCGGCGTATACCAGATCAAGTTCAAGGCGGAGGCCCTGCCGCTTCGCGAGAAGATCGGCGGCTTCCGCCTGCTGTACTCTCACAATGTGGAGTTCGGCATGAGTCAGGTGAAAGAGGTGGACCGCGCGTCATTAGGAACCCTCGCGCGGCTCTTCCCGTGCCTTGCGCCGCTCAAGAAATCTGCCAGCGAACATGTCGAGCTCGTGAACCAGACCATCGTCGAAGAAGTTCTCATGGACCTCGGCAAGCTGGATTTCGGCAAAGGGGTCATCGCCAAGGCCGATGTGGCGCTGTGGCGTCAACGGGGCGATCACAAACCCCTCGTGGGGGAGTTCTCCTTCCAGGCCAAGTTCGATCGGCGAGACGAATTCCACACCAAGGCAAGGCGTCGCTGCGAGGAATTCTTCGTCTCGCTCCAACTCGGGGCGCGTGACTGGGTGTCCCTGGGAACGACCAAGACCGGTGTCGTCTACCGCCTCAAGGGCAATCCGCCCCAGGCGCATGAGTGAGCCTCCATGCACCCGAGCACGCCATGAAGGTGCTGGAGCGTTTCCGGGAAGATGGGCTGGTCGGCGTTCGCTTTGCCGTGAACGTGTTCATCGGCACGACCGCCCTGTGGCTCCTGCTCGGGTTGGGCGGTGACAGCGACCCGATCTGGGCCATCGCCTCGATGATCGCGGCCAGCGATCCGCAGGTGAAGCAGGCGGTCCGCACGTTCCGGGGGCGCATCTTGAACGCGCTGCTCGGCTGCGCCGTCGGCCTGCTGCTCCTCCTCGTCGGCGGCGCGCGGGAGTGGAAGCTTCCCCTGGCGTTGTCGGCCAGCGTGCTGCTTTCCATGTACGTGGTCCGCATCCAGGTGATGTGGCGGCAGGCGCCGATCACCGCAGCGATCGTCGTGGCCGCGGGCCTGACACACCATTCGAGAATAAGCGGCGTGGAGCACGGCCTGCACAAAGTGGCGGAAGTCATCCTGGGCTGCGTGATGGGCCTGCTGGTGAGTTGGGTCATGTCCAAGCTCTGGCCGATCCCGGACGCGGGGAGCGAAGCGCACACGGTCAAGGTATGAGGTGCCGGCGCCACTCCTGATGGGGTGGGGGGCGTTTCGTGCGTGAGCGGATGGAACGGGGACCGGGAGGGATGCTCCGGCAGCCGCGGCGGCCGAACGGGGTACGGCTCACCTGAGGAGAACCACCCATGCGCGTGGGAATCGCCACCGACCACGGCGGGTTTGTCCTGAAGGAGGAAATGGTCGCCCGCCTGCGCGCGGCGGGGCATGAGGTGGTCGATTTCGGCGCCCATGCCCTGGACCCCGGCGATGACTATCCCGACTTCGTCGTCCCCCTGGCCCGGGCCGTGGCGGCGGGAAGGGTGGAGCGCGGCCTGGCGATCTGCGGCAGCGGGGTGGGCGCGGCCGTGTGCGCCAACAAGGTGTCCGGTGCCCGCGCCTGCCTGATCGACGACCACTTCTCGGCCCGCCAGGGCGTCGAGGACGATCACATCAACATCATCTGCATGGGGGGCCGCACCGTGGGGCCGGCCGTGGCCTGGGACCTCGTCGAGACGTTTCTGACGGCCGAGCTCAGCCAGGCCGAGCGACATCTGCGCCGGCTGAAGAAGGTGGCTTCGCTGGAAGCAGGAAAAGCGTAAGGTGTCCCGAAAGGAAATATCCATGAGTGCCACACGAGCCGCTCAACCCATGACGGACGCAGACACTGCGCAACTGGCCATCAATACCATCCGCACCCTCTCGATGGACGCGGTCCAACAGGCCAAGTCCGGGCACCCCGGCACCCCCATGGCGCTGGCGCCGCTGATCTACACCATCTGGAACCGCGTCATGCGCTTCGACCCGCAGGACCCGATCTGGCCCAACCGGGATCGGTTCGTGCTCTCCAACGGTCACGCCTCCATGCTGCTCTGGTCCGTGCTCCACCTCACCAGGACCCAGGCGGTGGATGCCGACTACGAGAGGCTGGGCCAGCCCTCGGTGACCCTCGAGGACATCCGCCGCTTCCGCCAGCTCGAGAGCAAGGCGCCGGGCCACCCCGAGTACCACTGGGTCTCCGGCGTGGAGACCACCAGCGGCCCGCTGGGACAGGGCGTCGCCACCAGCGTGGGGATGGCCATCGGCCAGAAGTGGCTCGCCCACCGCTACAACCGGCCGGGCTTCGACATCTTCGACTACGACATCTATGCCGTGTGCGGGGACGGCTGCATGATGGAGGGCGTTGCGTCGGAGGCGGCGTCCCTGGCGGGCCACCTGGGCCTGGACAACCTCTGCTGGGTCTACGACAACAATCACATCACCATCGAGGGGAACACGGGCCTCGCCTTCACCGAGGACATCGCGGCCCGGTTCCTGGCCTACGGGTGGAACGTCCTGCGGGTCGGCGACGCCAACGACATCGACCGGATCGCGCACGCCCTCGCGGTGTTCCGGCAGACGCAGGGCCGCCCCAGCTTCATCGTCCTGGACAGCCACATCGGCTACGGGTCCCCGCACAAGCAGGATACGGCCGCGGCCCACGGGGAGCCGCTGGGCGAGGAGGAGATCCGCCTCTGCAAGCGTTCCTACGGCTGGCCCGAGGATGCGAAGTTCCTGGTGCCCGACGGCGTGTACGAGCACTTCGCGGCCGGCATCGGCGCCCGCGGGGCGGAAGCCCGGCGCCGGTGGACGGAGCTCTTCGCCGCCTACCGGGCCAAGTATCCCGAGCCCGCCGCCGAGATCGAGCAGATGCAGCGGCGCGAGTTGCCGGCCGGCTGGGACCGGAACCTCCCCGTGTTCCCCGCCGACCCGAAGGGCCTCGCCGGGCGGGACGCCTCGGGCCAGGTGCTGAACGTGCTGGCGCAGAACATCCCCTGGTTCCTGGGCGGCTCCGCGGATCTCGGGCCGTCGAACAAGACCACCCTGACCTACGCCGGCGCGGGGGACTTCCAGGCCGACACCCCGGGCGGGAAAAACCTGCACTTCGGCATCCGCGAGCACGCCATGGCGGCGATCGTGAACGGGCTCGCGCTGTCCAAGCTGCGGGCCTTCGGCGCCACCTTCTTCATCTTCAGCGATTACGCGCGGCCCGCCATCCGGCTCTCGGCCCTCATGGAGCTGCCCACCCTCTTCGTCTTCACGCACGACGCCATGGGCGATGGCGAGGACGGCCCGACCCACCAGCCGGTGGAGCACCTGCTGTCGTTGCGCGCCATCCCCGGGCTGGTCACGCTGCGGCCCGGCGACGCCAACGAGGTGGTGGAGGCCTACCGCTACGTCATGCAGTTGCGCCACGAGCCGGCGGCGCTGGCGCTCTCCCGCCAGCCCCTGCCGACCCTGGACCGGAGCAAGTACGCGCCGGCCGCCGGGGTGGCGCAGGGGGCCTACGTGCTCGGCGACGCCCCCGGCGGGAACCCCCAGGTGATCCTCATCGCCACCGGGAGCGAGCTCAGCCTGGCCGCGGAGGCCCACGAGAAGCTCCTCGCCGAGGGCATCCGCTCCCGTGTGGTCTCCATGCCCTCCTGGGAGATCTTCGATCACCAGACGCAGGCGTACCGGGACAGCGTGCTGCCGCCCGCCGTGACGTCCCGCGTGGCGGTGGAGCAGGGCTCGACCCTTGGGTGGGAGCGATACGTGGGCACGGCCGGCCGCGTCATCGGCATGAAGACCTTCGGGGCCTCGGCGCCGCTCAAGGAGCTGCAGCGGCACTTCGGGTTCGAGCCGGACCGGGTGGCGGCCGCGGCCAGGGAGCTCCTCGGCAAAGGATGAGGCGCCCGGCGCCCGGAGTCCCTCTGAGCGACAGGCCTGCCGCCACCCTCGCCGCGGGCTGCGGCCGTTGGGGCAGGGCGGGGACGGCTCGGCGGCCTTCCGGATCCGTGCCGGTGTGCTCCCATGACCCCGCCGGACTCGCCACCTTCCCATGAACATTTACGACACGCGCGAGGGCGCCCGGCTGCT
>Ga0187766_10000210_pt1 | contig 31202 bp, 26 predicted proteins | sample 0216_QUI02_MP05__4_FD_132971 | JGI IMG/M metagenome (GOLD analysis project Ga0187766, IMG submission 132971) | Tropical peat soil microbial communities from peatlands in Department of Meta, Colombia - 0216_QUI02_MP05_20_MG | ecosystem: Environmental > Terrestrial > Soil > Wetlands > Peat ... | reverse complement strand
TGCATCACGTACTGCGGCTCGATCTCCGCAGTGACCCAGCGGATTTCGCCGTGTTCGACGTCGTCGCGAGGAACCAGCGCCAGCATGATCGGTAACTCCGGGTCCCAGCCGTGGACCGGCAGGTCGCGGTCGATCCGGTCTTGATCGAACACGAAGCCCTCGAACGGCAACACCATCCACTCGGGGGTGAGCCACATGTCGTGCGCCTCTGAGCAATATGGCGCATCCCACAACTCGCGGGAGGCCACCACGCCGTCGGGTCGCACCACGTGCACAGTGACATACGGTGTGCGGTTGCTGGAGGCCCAGCCGTACAACGCGCCGGTGTGGTTGTCCCACTTGGGGTGTGCGGTAAACGCCGCGTCGCCGTAGCCGGCCTGTTCGAAGATCCCGCGCGACAGCTGCGGCGACCACGGCACCACCCCGCGCGTTTCCAGGTCCCCAGCCGAACGGGCCGCCATCGTCGAGGTCGCCGAACGCGGTATCGCGCCCGACGGCGCGGGCTATCACGAATTCCACGAACTCGTGGTGCGGGCCAGTGGAAACCCCATCCTCACAACGGTTCTGGCCGTCGTCGAGCAAGCCGTCCGGTGGGCGGCGGCCGAACAAGACATCACCCAGTACGACCGCGCCGAAGCCGCCAGATCGCATCGTGCCATCGCCAAGGCCATCAGTGACCGAGACCCGGGCAAAGCTGAACGCCCCATGCGCGAACACCTCGAGGCTGCCCTACGCCACATGGAGGCATCCGGACTGCTTGGGGCGCCGATGATCCCGCCGTCACGCTGGCGCGGCGATAAGGCCGATCTGCCCTGGCGCTAGTCGCGAGTGGGCGCCCGTGTCATCAGACGGTGAAGCCGAGGGCGCGCAACTGCTCGCGGCCTTCGTCGGTGATCTTGTCCGGGCCCCACGGCGGGTTCCAGACCCAGTTGATGCGCAGGTCATCAACTAGGCCGCTGCCGATCAGAGCGGCGCGCGACTGGTCCTCGATGATGTCGGTCAGCGGGCAGGCCGCCGACGTCAGCGTCATGTCGAGCAGCGCGACGGTTCCGTCGTCGACCTTCTCCACATTCATGCCGTAGACCAGTCCCAGATCGACGACGTTGATGCCCAGCTCCGGGTCGACCACGTCTCGCATCGCCTCCTCGACGTCGGCGAGCAACTCGTCATCCGGTGCGGTGGTTTCGCTCATCATCTATCTCCACTGTCGATCGGTCGGTTTCCAGGCCGGCCGGCACCGGCGCACGATCCACGCCGTTGCGCGCTGGCGCCTGCTTTTCTGAACTGGCCTGCGCCGGCGCGTGTTTTTCCCCGCTGGCCTGGGCCAGCGCATCCTTAAACGCCATCCATCCGAGCAACGCGCACTTCACCCGCGCCGGGTATTTGGCGACGCCGGCGAACGCGATCCCGTCACCCAAGACATCCTCGTCCCCCTCCACCGTTCCGCGCGAGGACACCATTTCGGTGAACGCGCCGACGGTCTGCAGCGCTTGGCCCACCGTCTGGCCGATCACCTGCTCGGTGAGCACCGAGGTCGCCGCCTGGCTGATCGAGCAGCCCTGCGCGTCGTAGGAGACGTCGGCCACCCGCCCACCGTCGTCGGACAACGCTACCCGCAGGGTGACCTCGTCGCCGCAGATCGGGTTCACGTGGTGCACTTGCGCCGCGAACGGCTCCCGCAGCCCACGATGCTGCGGGTGCTTGTAGTGATCGAGGATCACTTCCTGATAGATCTGCTCCAGGCGCATGACAGGGTCACGCTCCGCCGAAAAAGTCCACTGCCCGTCGGACACCGGCCACCAGACGGTCGACCTCCTCGAGGGTGTTGTACACCGCAAACGACGCCCGCGCGGTGGCCGCCAGGCCGAACCTGTGGTGCAGCGGCAGCGCACAATGGTGCCCGACCCGCACCGCGACGCCGTCGTCGTCGAGAACCTGACCGACATCGTGCGCGTGCACACCATCGACGACGAACGACACCGGCGATCCGCGCTTCTCCATCGACATGGGCCCGATGATCCGCACACCGTCGATACCGGACAAGCCCTCGATCGCGGCCACCACCAGGCCACGTTCGTGGGCTTCGACCGTGTCCATGCCGATGGCACCGAGATAACGCGCCGCCGCGGCCAGCCCGACCACCTGGGAGGTCATCGGGGTGCCGGCCTCGAAGCGCTGCGGCGCGGGCGCGTACGTGGTGGCCTCCATGGTCACCGTCTCGATCATCGAACCACCGGTAAGGAACGGCGGCATCGCCGACAGCAGTTCGCGGCGACCGTAGAGCACGCCGATTCCGTTGGGGCCCAGCATTTTATGCCCAGAGAATGCGGCGAAGTCGACATCGAGCGCGTGGAAGTCGACTGGCTGGTGCGGCACCGACTGGCAGGCGTCCAGCACGGTCAGCGCGCCGACGGCCTTGGCACGGGCAACCAGTTCGTCAACCGGGGCCAGCGCGCCGGTGACGTTGGAGTGATGGGTGAACGCAATGACTTTGACGCGTTCATCGAGCTGCAGCGAGTCCAGGTCGATACGGCCTTCGTTGGTTATCCCGTACCAGCGGAATGTGGCCCCGGTGCGCCGTGCGAGTTCCTGCCACGGGATCAGGTTGGCATGGTGCTCCAGCTCGGTGGTGACGATGACGTCGCCGGGGCCGACGGTGTGCTCAAAGCGGTTGTCGCCGAGCACATAGGACACCAGATTCAGCGACTCGGTGGCGTTTTTGGTGAACACCAGCTCATCGGCGTGGGCGCCGACGAACGCCGCGATGTCGGCACGGCCCTGCTCGTACGCGTCGGTGGACTCCTCCATCAGCTGGTGTGCGCCGCGATGCACCCCACCATTGGACGTGGTGAGAAACTCGCGCTCGGCATCGAGGACCTGCACCGGGCGTTGCGATGTGGCACCAGAATCCAGGTAGGCCAACTGCTTTCCACCGCGCATCACACGCTTCAGAATTGGGAAATCGGCGCGGATCGCCGCCAGGTCCAGTGGAGCCACCGACGTCGTCATGGTCAGGCCCCTGTGGCCGCCGTTTGGATGAAGCGCTCGTAACCGTTCTGATCGAGCTCGTCGGCCAGCTCCGGCCCGCCGGATTCCACGATCCGCCCGCCGACAAGCACGTGCACGAACTGCGGATGGATGTAACGCAGGATGCGGGTGTAGTGGGTGATCAACAGGATGCCGCCGTGCTCGGATTCGGCGTAGCGGTTCACGCCCTCGCTGACCACCCGCAGCGCGTCGATGTCCAGACCCGAGTCGGTCTCGTCAAGGATCGCGATCTTGGGCTTCAACAGTGCCAGCTGCAGGACCTCGTGACGTTTCTTTTCGCCACCGGAGAAGCCCTCGTTGACGCTGCGCTCGGCGAAGGCCGGGTCGATGTCGAGAGCGTCCATGGCGGACTTGACCTCTTTCACCCAGTGCCGCAGCTTGGGCGCTTCGCCGCGGATCGCGGTGGCGGCTGAACGCAGGAAGTTCGACATCGACACGCCCGGCACCTCGATGGGGTACTGCATAGCCAGGAACAGCCCCGCCCGCGCGCGCTCGTCGACGCTCATATCCAGGACGTTCTCGCCGTCCAGCGTGATGGAGCCCGAGGTCACCTGGTATTTCGGGTGGCCGGCGATGGCGTAGGACAGCGTGGACTTGCCGGAGCCGTTGCGGCCCATCAACGCATGCGTCTCACCGGAGCTCACCGTCAGGTTGACGCCGGTGAGGATGGGGATTTCGCGCTCGCCGTCTGAGGCGTTGCGGTTCTCGACGCTGACGTGTAGGTCTTTGATGTCCAAAGTGGTCATGAGGCTGTTGTCTTCTCCGTGATGGCCAGTTCGCGTTCAATGGCGGCGGTCAGGCGCTCCCGTACGTCGGGCACCGCGATCTTCAAAATGATCTCGCCGAAGAAGCCACGCACCACCAGCCGGCGGGCCTGCTCCTCGGGAATACCGCGGGATCGCAGGTAGAACAGTTGCTCGTCGTCGAATCGTCCGGTGGCGCTGGCGTGTCCGGCGCGGACAATCTCTCCGGTCTCGATCTCCAGGTTGGGTATCGAGTCGGCGCGCGCGCCGTCGGTGAGCACCAAATTGCGGTTCGTCTCGAACGTGTCGGTGCCGGTGGCCTTGGGGCGGATCAGCGCGTCGCCCACCCACACCGTGTGCGCGTCGGGCCGTCGCGACGCCGGATCCCCTTGCAGCGCACCCTTGTACAAGACGTTCGACTTGCAGTTGGGATGAGCGTGGTCGATCAGCAGCCGCGACTCGAGGTGCTGGCCGTCGTCGGCGAAGTACAGGCCGAGCAGCTCGGCGTCCCCGCCCGGGGCGGCAAACCGCACATTGGCCGACATCCGCACCACCTCGCCGCCCAGTGCGACGGCGACATGGCGCAGCACCGCGTCCTTGCCCAGCGCGGCATGATGCATGCTGACGTGCACGGCGTCGTCGGCCCAGTCGGCGATCCACACCACGGTGAGCCGCGCGGCGTCGCCGACGATGAATTCGACGTTGTCGGCGTAGGTTCCGCCGCCCTGGTGGTCGATGACCACGACCGCTTCGGCGAGCTCTTCCACCCGGATCTGCAGGTGCCCGTAGGCAACCGCGCCCTCACCGGGTCCGGTGACCACGACATCCACCGGCTCGGTGGTCTGTGTGTCCCGTCCGACGGTGACAATCGTCGCCCGGTTGAATGACGAAAAGGCCTGGGCTGCAACACGATCCGTGGGAACGCCGCTCTCGCCGAGCCGCTGGTCGGCGCGCCGCACGGTCTCCACCCGAACACCCGGCCGGTTGTTGACGGTGATCTGGGCGCTCCCGGTGGCCGGTGCGGAGCCGTCGTGCAGGCCGCGCAACCGCCGCAGCGGGGTGAACCGCCAGATCTCGTCGCGGCCGCCGGGAACCTCGAACGCGTCGACGTCGTATGACGCGAACCGCTCTCCCTTGTTCAGTGCGGTAAGCCGGGACCCTTCGGCGGCCTCGGTCAGATCCTGAGCCGTCATCCGACCGCGCCCTCCATCTGCAGCTCGATCAGCCGGTTGAGCTCCAGGGCGTACTCCATGGGCAGCTCCTTGGCGATCGGCTCGACAAAGCCGCGCACCACCATCGCCATCGCCTCGTCCTCGGTCAGCCCGCGGCTCATCAGGTAGAACAGCTGGTTCTCACTGACCTTGGAGACGGTGGCCTCGTGGCCCATCGTGACATCATCCTCGCGGATATCGACATACGGGTAGGTGTCGCTGCGGCTGACCGTATCGACCAGCAGCGCATCACATTTCACGCTCGACCGGGAACCGTGCGCACCCTTGTTCACTTGCACCAGGCCGCGGTAGGAGGTGCGACCGCCGCCGCGGGCCACCGACTTGGAGACGATGTTGCTCGACGTGTTCGGCGCCAGGTGCAGCATCTTGGCGCCCGCATCCTGGTGCTGGCCCTCGCCGGCGAACGCCACCGAGAGTACCTCGCCCTTGGCGTGCTCACCGGTCATCCACACCGACGGGTACTTCATGGTGACCTTCGAGCCGATGTTGCCGTCGATCCACTCCATGGTGGCGCCCTCTTCGGCGCGGGCCCGCTTGGTGACCAGGTTGTAGACGTTGTTCGACCAGTTCTGGATGGTGGTGTAGCGGCAACGCCCATGCGGCTTGACGATGATCTCCACCACCGCCGAATGCAGCGAATCCGACTTGTAGATCGGCGCGGTGCAGCCCTCCACATAGTGCACGTAGGCGCCCTCGTCGACGATGATCAGCGTCCGCTCGAACTGGCCCATGTTCTCGGTGTTGATCCGGAAGTAGGCCTGCAGCGGGATCTCGACGCGCACGCCGGGCGGGACGTAGATGAAGCTACCGCCCGACCAGACCGCCGTGTTCAGCGCGGAGAATTTGTTGTCCCCGGCCGGGATCACGGTGGCGAAGTACTGCTTGAAGATGTCTTCGTGTTCGCGCAGCCCGGTGTCGGTGTCGAGGAAGATAACTCCTAGCTTTTCCAGGTCTTCCCGGATCTTGTGGTACACCACCTCGGACTCGTATTGGGCGGCGACGCCGGCGATGAGCCGCTGCTTCTCGGCCTCCGGGATGCCCAGCTTGTCATAGGTGTTGCGAATGTCTTCTGGCAAATCGTCCCAGCTGGCCGCCTGCTTCTCGGTGGAGCGCACGAAGTACTTGATGTTGTCGAAGTCGATGCCGTCGAGGTTCGAGCCCCACGTCGGCATTGGCTTGCGCTCGAAGATGCGCAGCGCCTTGAGCCGGGTTTGCAGCATCCACTCGGGCTCGTTCTTCTTCGCCGAGATGTCGCGGACCACCGCTTCGGAGAGCCCACGGCGTGCGCTGACGCCCGCGACGTCGGAGTCCGCCCAGCCGTAGCCGTACCGGCCCAGGGAGGCGATTGCCTCTGTCTGGGTCAACGGCTCGGCGATGGGTGGGGTGGCCTCGGGTGTGGTGAGGGTCATAGTGAGGCTCCTTTGGTACTCGTGGTGTTTCGGCGCCGGCGGGGCGTCGAAATGCGGTTGGTCTTGCTAATGGCCGGTGTGAGCGGGACGTGGGTGGTGCAGGCGCAGTTTCCGTTGACGATGGTCGCCAGCCGCTGCACGTGGGTGCCGAGCACCTCGGCCATCGCCTGCTCCTCGGTTTCACACAATTCCGGGAATTCCTCGGCGACGTGGGACACCGGGCAGTGATGCTGGCAGATCTGCACACCGTGGATCGGCCCGCCGACCCGCGTGGTGGTGGCAACATACCCGGCTTTGGTGAGCGCACCAGCGATCCGCTCGGCCGCCGCCTCGATATCCGCGTCGGCGCGGCTCTCGGCCGCCTGAACGTCGGCCAAAATGGTGTCGATGCGCCGCCGGGCGAAGGTCCGCAACGCGTCCTCACCACCGATTTCCCGCAGTTGGCGCATGGCCGCCGACGCCAAGTCGTCGTAGGCGTGCTCAAGCTTGGCTCGGCCGGCCGCGGTCAGCCGGTAGCGTTTCGCCGGTCGCCCGCGTCCCACTTGCTGCCATGCTGCAGCGGCGATGGCTTCGGCTTCACCCGCGTCGATCAGCGCGTCGAGATGACGCCGCACGCCGGCCGCCGACAGGCCGAGCCGGTCGCCGATCTCACCGGCGGTGATCGGCCCGGACTCCAACAGCAACTGCACAACCGCCTGTCGGGTGCGACCGTCACTGGCGCCGGGGGCAGACTGCGCCCCCGCGCCTTCGACGTTCGGCCCGAATTTCACAACACCAGTGTGACAAAATTCCCGCGACGCGTCTAGCAAGGCTGCCCTTTGCGCGGGTTGCGCTGCTCATACCCCTGTGCAGCTACGCTGCTCTGATGGCAGCCCGCCAACACACGCTGAGTTCGTCGATCGCCCGCTGGCACGGCGACGAGCCGACCGTGGGCTCGCCGCTCAACGACAGCGAGCTTGTCGCACTGCAGCGCACCCGCCTGTTCGGGGCCACGGGCACCGTCCTGATGGCGATCGGCGCGTTGGGCGCCGGGGCGAGGCCGGTGATCCAGGACCCGACGTTCGGGGTCCGACTGCTCAACCTGCCGTCGCGGATTCAGACAGTGTCGTTGACGATGACCACCACCGGCGCGGTAATGATGGCGCTGGCGTGGCTGATGCTGGGCCGGTTTGCGCTGGGCAGCCGGCGGATGTCGCGCGGCGAGCTGGACCGCACCCTCTTGTTGTGGACGCTGCCGCTGTTGGTGGCGCCACCGATGTACAGCAAGGATGTCTACTCTTACCTGGCGCAGAGCCAGATCTCCCGGGAGGGACTCGACCCCTACCGGGTGGGTCCGGCGTCGGGTCTGGGCCTCGACCACGTGTTCACCCTCTCGGTACCCAGCTTGTGGCGCGAGACGCCGGCGCCCTACGGTCCGCTGTTTTTGTGGATCGGCCGCGGGATCTCGGCGCTGACCGGGGAAAACATTGTCGCCGCGGTGCTCTGCCACCGGGTGGTGGTGTTGATCGGCGTCGGCCTGATCGTGTGGGCAACCCCGCGGCTGGCCCGGCGTTGCGGCGTGGCCGAGGTCAGCGCGCTGTGGCTGGGCGCAGCCAACCCGCTGCTGATCATGCACCTGGTCGCCGGTATCCACAACGAGGCGCTGATGCTCGGGCTGATGCTGACCGGCACGGAATTCGCGCTGCGCGGGGTCGACTCCCCGCGACTGCTGCCTAGCCTGGCGACGATGCGGGCCCGCCAGGGCCCGAGGAGGAGCCGGGCAATCAGACCAGGGCCGTGGCCACGCACCCACTGGCCGGAGTGGGCGCCGTTGGGCATGCTCCTGTTGGGCGTCATCCTGATCACGCTGTCGTCGCAGGTGAAGTTGCCGTCGCTGCTGGCCCTGGGATTCGTGGCGATGGCACTGGCGTGCCGCCGGGGCGGGGGCCTACACGCATTCCTGCTGGTCAGCGTGGTGATGGCGGGGTTGTCGTTCGCTGTGATGGCCGTCGTCGGCTGGGCCAGCGGGCTCGGGTTCGGCTGGATCTACACGTTGGGCACCGCCAACGTGGTGCGCAGCTGGATGTCGCCGCCGACCCTGCTCGCGCTCGCAACGGGGCAGGCCGGGATTCTGCTGGGCCTGGGAGATCACACCACCGCAGTGTTATCGCTGACCCGTGGTATCGGTGTGCTGATCATCGCGGTGATGGTGGGCTGGCTGCTGTGGTTGGTGCTCCGCGGACGGCTGCACCCTGTCGGCGGCCTCGGCGTCGCGCTGGGGGTTACGGTGCTGCTGTTTCCCGTGGTGCAACCGTGGTACGTGCTGTGGGCCGTCATTCCGCTGGCCGCCTGGGCGACCCGCCCCCGCTTCCGGATCGCGGCAATCGGGGTCACGTTCATCGTCGGCGTTTTCGGCCCGACCGCCAATGGCGACCGCTTCGCGCTGTTCCAGATTGTGGATGCCACCGTGGCCAGCACCATCATGATGGTTTTGCTGATCGCGGCGACCTACACGTGGTTGCCGTGGCGGCGACTGCCGAGCGCGGGCCGGGAGCTGCTGCACGAAGCGGTCAGTGATGTGGTGCCGGCCGTTGAGACCCTGCCGCCCAGTGCGGTGCCCGGCGCCTACGCTGATTCCACGTGAGCTCGGCCTCGAACGTTCCTGTGCGGCTGCGCGGGGTGTGCAAGCAGTACGGCTCCACAACGGCGGTTGCCAACCTCGATCTCGACGTGCATGGCGCTGAGGTGTTCGCTCTGCTGGGCCCCAACGGTGCCGGCAAGACGACGACGGTCGAGATGTGCGAGGGCTTCATCCGCCCGGATGCCGGCACCATCAAGGTGCTCGGGCTGGACCCGATCGCCGACAATGCGCGGCTGCGCGCGCGCATCGGGGTGATGCTGCAGGGCGGCGGCGGCTACCCCGCGGCGCGCGCCGGCGAGATGCTCAACCTGGTGGCGGCCTACGCCGCCGATCCGCTGGACCCCAGCTGGCTGATGGACACATTGGGCCTCACCGACGCCGCGCGCACCACCTATCGACGGCTCTCCGGCGGGCAGCAACAGCGGCTCGCGCTGGCCTGCGCGCTGGTCGGCCGTCCCGAACTGGTGTTTCTGGACGAACCCACGGCGGGCATGGACGCGCATGCCCGGCTGCTGGTGTGGAAGCTGATCGACGCGCTGCGCCGTGACGGCGTGACGGTGCTGCTGACCACACACCAACTCAAGGAAGCCGAGGAACTCGCCGATCGGCTGGTCATCATCGACCACGGAGTGGCGGTGGCCGCGGGAACGCCGGCGGAGCTGATGCGCACCGGCGCCAAGGACCAGTTGCGGTTCAGCGCACCGCCGCGGCTTGACCTGTCCCTGCTGGTCTCGGCCCTGCCAGAGGATTACAAGGCTACCGAGGTGACGCCGGGTGACTACCTGGTTCAAGGCCCGGTCGACCCGCAGGTGCTGGCGACGGTCACCGCGTGGTGCGCGCAGATCGACGTGTTGGCCACCGAGATGCGGGTGGAGCGGCGCAGCCTCGAGGATGTGTTCTTGGATCTGACCGGCCGGGAGTTGCGGCAATGACAAGTGAGTCCCTTTTCCCCGCGGGCACCTTCACACCCGACCCGCGCCCCAACACTGTTTCCCGGATGCTCGCCGCACAATCCACGCTGGAGCTGAAGCTGCTGCTGCGTAACGGCGAGCAACTGCTGCTGACCATGTTCATCCCGATCACGCTCCTCGTCGGGCTCACGCTGCTGCCGCTCGGCTCGTTCGGCCAGCACCGCGCCGCCACCTTCGTCCCGGTGATCATGGCGCTGGCGGTGATCTCCACCGCGTTCACCGGCCAGGCCATCGCGGTGGCGTTCGACCGCCGTTACGGAGCGCTCAAACGGCTGGGTGCCACCGCGCTGCCGGTCTGGGGAATCATCGCCGGCAAGTCGCTGGCGGTGGTCGCGGTCGTGTTTTTGCAGGCAATCATCTTGGGCGCCATCGGTTTTGCCCTGGGTTGGCGACCTGATCTCGCGGGTTTGGCGTTGGGCGCGGTGATCATCGCGCTGGGAACTGCGGGCTTCGCCGCCCTCGGGCTGCTGCTGGGCGGCACGCTGCGGGCCGAGGTCGTCCTGGCGATCGCGAACCTACTGTGGTTCGTCTTCGCCGGGTTCGGCGCGCTGACCCTGGAGACCAACATGGTCCCGACGGCGGTCAAGTGGGCCGCCCGGCTGACCCCCTCGGGGGCGCTCACCGAAGCGCTGTCGCAGGCGATAACGCTGTCGGTTGACTGGTTCGGAGTCGTCGTCCTGGCGGTGTGGGGTGCGCTGGCGGCGCTGGCCGCGCTGCGCTGGTTCCGTTTCACCTGATGACCGCGGCTCAACTGCCTACTACACTGTGTAGTTTATGGTGACTTACGATCGGGCGATGCCGGTTGGGCGGTTGCTGCTGCGGTTGGTGGACCTGCTTCCCAACCCCAGCCTGCGCGCCCAGCGCATCATCGCTGCGACCGTCGTCCTGACGCAGGGCGGCATCGCCATCACCGGCGCGATTGTCCGCGTCACCGCGTCCGGATTGGGCTGCCCGACCTGGCCACAGTGCTTCCCGGGCAGCTTCACTCCGGTAGCCGTCGCCGAGGTGCCGCGTGTGCACCAGGTAGTCGAGTTCGGCAACCGGATGATCACCTTCGCCGTGGTCATCGCCGCGGCGCTGGCCGTGCTCGCCGCCACGCGGGCACGCCGCCGCGGCGAAGTCTTGGTCTACGCGTGGCTGATGCCCACCTCGACGGTCGTGCAGGCGGTGATCGGCGGCATCACGGTGCTCACCGGGCTGCTGTGGTGGACGGTGGCCGTCCACCTGTTGGCATCGATGACGATGGTGTGGCTCGCGGTACTGCTCTATATCAAGATCGGCGAACCCGACGACGGGATCGTCCACTACCGAGTCGTCAAACCGCTGCGCGGGCTCACGGCGCTGAGCGCGGTGACCCTGGCCGCGGTACTGGTCGCGGGCACGCTCGTGACCGGGGCCGGCCCGCACGCCGGCGACCGCAGCACTTACCGGACGGTGCCGCGGCTCAAGATCGAGATCACCACGCTGGTGCACATCCATTCGTCGTTGCTGATCGCCTACCTGGCGCTGCTGGTCGGGCTGGGCTGCGGGTTGTTGGCCGTGCACGCGCCCCGGGCGGTGCAGCTGCGGCTGGGCGTTCTGGTGCTGCTGGTATGCGGGCAGGCGCTGGTCGGCACCGTGCAGTTCTTCACCGGGGTACCCGCCGCGTTGGTTGCTCTGCATGTCGGCGCCGCAGCGTTGGTCACCGCAGCCACCGCCGCGCTATGGGCGTCGATGCGAGAACGGACCCAGCCCCAGCCGCTCCAGGGCTGACGCGACGCACACCGCGAACTGGCGCTGCCCGTCGTCGCGCGCCGCATCATCTAGCAGGCGCCAGCCCAGCGACGGCGCAACCAGATCCAGGCTCACCAGCCTTGGATCACCCGGCTTGCCGCTCGCGTCGACGCGGGCGTAGAGCAAGTCGCTCGCGCGGATGCCCAGGTGATCGGCAGCCGCCTGCAGCGCGGCCTGACCCACGTCCCAGAGCTCGAAGTCGGGCTCGACTACCGCTGACGTGGTGAACGCGTGTGACTGCTCGCCGCCGAGAAAGACCAGCGCTGTCTCGCCGGGCGGCCGCGTTCGCCCCCCAGAGCGGCCGAGCAGGGTCGGCACACCGGCACGGTGCAGGTCACGCAGGTATCGCTCATCAAGGTTCCAGGCGATGACATCGGGTGCGTTGAGCAGATTCGGCACGCGTCTGGTCCACCGCAGGAACTCGTCCAGCCGGTCGGGGTAATCCCTGGTTGCCCGCAAGATCACCAGGTCGGCGCGCACGGTGGCCGGGTCATCCCAGGACATCCAGCGCGCATGCAACCCCCGCCTGCGCAGTGCGGCGATCAGTCCGGCGTCGTCCCCATCGCCCTCGACCGACTGTGGACAGCCCGCCAGCACGATACGGGGATGACGAATGTCGGGCCGGGCCAGTTTCACGCGAACCTCACGCCTGCGGATGATAGTCAGATGCATGCCATCGAAGTCGCCGAACACGGTGGGCCCGAAGTCCTGCGCTATGTCGAGCTGCCCGACCCCTCCCCCGGCCCCGGTGAGTTGCTGATCAAAGCCGAGGCCATCGGCATCAACTTCATCGACACCTATTTCCGTTCGGGGCAATATCCACGCGATGTGCCGTTCGTCGTCGGCACCGAAGTCTGCGGCACGGTCGCCGCAATCGGCGACGGCGTAGTGGGGTTTCAGACCGGCGAGCGCGTAGTGACCGCCAACGCATCCGGCGCTTACGCCGAATTATCGACTGCCCCAGCGGACTTCACAGCGAAGGTGCCCGAGTACGTCAGCCCGTCCGAAGCGGCGTCGGCGCTGTTGAAAGGCCTGACCGCGCACTACCTGCTGAAGTCCGTATATCGGCTGCAGTGGGGCGACACCGTACTGGTGCACGCCGGCGCCGGTGGGATGGGACTGATCTTGACCAAGTGGGCTGCACACCTGGGCGCCACCGTGATCAGTACGGTGTCGACCGACGCGAAGGCCAAGGTATCCCGGCGGGCCGGCGCCAGCAAAGTGCTGTCCTACCCGGACCCGCATAGGCCCGACGACTTCGGCGCCCGGATACGAGAGCTCACCGACGACCAGGGCGTGCGGGTGGTCTACGACGGGGTTGGCGCCACCACGTTCGACGCCAGCCTGGCCAGCCTGGCGATACGCGGCACGCTGGCCCTGTTCGGTGCCGCCAGCGGTCCGGTCCCGCCGGTCGATCCGCAACGGCTCAATGCCGCCGGTTCGGTGTACCTGACCCGGCCGAAGCTCGCCGATTTCACCCGCACCGGGGAGGAATTTCATTGGCGGGCAAACGAGTTGATGGACGTGATCAGCTCGGGGGCGGTAACCGTCACCGTCGGCAACAGCTACCCACTGGCTGAAGCCGCCCAGGCACACCGTGACCTGCACGAGCGCAAGAGCATCGGCGCCGGCGTCCTGCTGCCCTCTTAGGAGAATCGAATGAGACGCCCGGGAGTCAGCCGTTCCACCCGTCCCCAGCATTCGACCTCGGCCGACGGAACGTCTCGGGGGTCTACGCTGATCTCCGCGCCCCTTCCGCTGATCCGCAGGTGCAGATGCTGGCCCCGATAATGGATCGGGAAACCCAGTACGCCAAGCGATTCCGGCCAATGCGGAGCCAGCTTGATCCGATCGCCTCGGAAATCCAGGCCGGTGAAGCAGCGCAGCACCAGGTCGGCGCTGCCCACCATCGCGGCGAGGTGAATGCCTTCGGACGTGGTGCCGCCCTGGATGTCGGCGACGTCGGACTTGAGCACCTGATGGAAGAACTCCATCGCGCGGTCGCGATTGGCCCGGGCCAGCACCCAGGCATGCACGACCCCACTCAGGGTGGACCCGTGCGACGTGCGAGTCAGGTAGTAGTCGACCATCTCGCGGATCTGGTGATGGCTCACGTGGTAGTCGAGCCGGTCGAGCAAGTCACGCAGTTCGCCGGATGACAGCAAGTAGAGCAGCATCAGCGCGTCGGCCTGCTTGGAGGCCTTGTACCGGTTGACGTCGTCGTTCTCGGCTTCCAGGATGCGGTCGAGGCGCTGGATATTGCCGTATTTCTTCCGGTAGGCGTCCCAATCCAGCTCCGCCAGCTGCTCATAGCCGTCGAACTGGCTGATCACGCCGTCGTGGAAGGGAACGAACATGCGCCGGCTGACGTGATCCCATTGCGCGAGTTCCCCGTCCGTCAGTCCGAGCTTCTCCCGCAGATCCAGCCGGTTGGGCAGCGGCATCAACTTGAGGGCGTCGATCGCCCGCAGGATCACCCAGACCGCCATCACGTTCGTGTACGCATTGTCGTCCACCCCGTCGAACGGCCGGTCCGGGTAACCGGAGTGGAATTCGTCGGGCCCGATGACGCCGTTGATGTGGTAGCGGTCCTGCCCGGGGTCGTATATCGTTCTGCTGACCCAGAACCGGGCTATCTCGACCAGCATCTCGGTGCCGTAGTCGATCAGGTAGGCCAGATCGCCAGTGACTTGGTAATAATGCCACACGTTGTAGGCGACGGCGCTGCCGATGTGGTGCGCGCGGCGACTGGGATCGGGCAGCCACCGACCGGATCGCGGATTCAGGTGCAGCTCAGGGCTTTCCTCGCGTCCGTCGCTGCCGGACTGCCACGGGAACATCGCCCCGCCGTAGCCGGCCACCTTGGCGGCGCGGCGGGCCTCCAGCAGCCGCCGATACCGGTACCGCAGCAGCGCCCGGGTAATGGTGGGCAGGCAAAAGTTCAGCACCGGGAAGATGAACAGCTCGTCCCAGAAGATGTGCCCCCGGTATGCCTCGCCGTGCAGCCCTCGGGCAGGCACCCCGGCGTCGAGGTCCTCGCTGTTGTAGGACACCGTCTGCAGCAGGTGCAGCAGATGCAGGCGCAGGATGCGCAATTCGTCGGGGTGGAGGTCGAGTTCGATCGACATCCGTTCCCACAAATGCGCCCAAACGACCTCGTGGTCGTGCCGGATCTCGGCAAAACGCCCCAGGCGGCCGAGCCTGCGCTCGGTCCCAGCGGCCGGTTCCGACGTGGCGACGTCACGCCCGGTCACCACCGTGAGGACCTTCTCCACGGTCAGCGGCTCACCTTCTGCCAGCTCGGTGAAGATCTCATGGCCGACCTCGAATTCGTCGTCGACGAGCCGGTACGTCGCCGCCACCGGCGCGTCGCCGTGCCACACGCTGGTCCCCGCGGCCACTGCGACCGGGATCTGCGACTGCGACGTCTCGACGGTCATGATCACCGATTTCTCCGACAGCGGGCGCTTTTCCAGCCGGTCCAGGTGGTTGCTGGCCAATTCACGGTACCGCTCCACCAGGCTGTTGCGGACGTTGCCGTCGATGGTCGAGCGGATCTCGATCGTTCCCGACCAGTTCTCGGCGACGATCGTCGTCTCCATGGCGGCGACGTGGGCCAGATGCATCGCGATGAACCGGTTCTGGGTGACCGACGTGGTGTGGCCGGCGTCGTCACGGAAGCGCAGTTCGCGGGTCAGCACCGCACTGCGAAGGTTGAGGGTCTGGCGGTAGGACAACAGCGTCACGGAGTCGACGTCGAACCAGTCGCCGCCATCGATGCGGAACGTCAGCGGAAGCCAGTTGGGCAGGTTCACCAGGCTTTCATGGTCTGTCCGGGTACCGCCGATCAGGTCATGAAGGCGGTTGTACACGCCCGCGGCGTAGGTCCCCGGGTAGTGCACCTGCCCGGCCTTCGATTCCGGCGCGGCCCCGCGGGTGGCGAAGTAGCCGTTGCCGACCGTGCACAACGCTTCGCGCAGCTTTTCGGTGGCGGGGTCGTAGCCCTCGAACGTGTATGTCCAAGCTCGGGTGTATGTCTCGCGCTCGTATGCCAGCCAGTTACCGCCGCGGCGGACGAACTCGCACACTTCGGCAGGGTTTCTCAGGGTGAAGCTGGCAGCCGTCGGGCGGTTGCCGTCCTCGTCATTGCGGACGCCAATTCCTATGCCGCCGGACCGAATCGCGTCAAACGCGTCCTCGTCGGTGAGGTCATCGCCAATGTAGATGGGGACGACTTTGCCCGATTGATGGATGCGGTCGCGGATCCAGCCCAGCGCGGTGCCCTTGTCCCAGTCGATGTCGGGCCGCAGCTCGACGACCTTGCGGCCGTTGGTAACTCGAAGACCGTGCCGCTTTCGGTGCCGGTGTGCGGCCGCGATCACCTCCCCGACGTGTTCGGTTGCGACATTGCGGTAGTGAACCGCGACCGCGAACCGCTTGTGCTCGACCCGCGCTCCCGGGATCTGGCTCAGCTCGTCGCGCAGGTCGGCCGCCGCGCTTTCCAGCACGGGTACCGCGGCGGCCGCCGTCTCGTTCTGGTGCTCGCTGCCGTCGGGACCGATCAGCTCGAAGCCGTGGCTGCCGGCATACCAGATCCCGGGCAACCCAACGCGGTCGCGGATATCCGCCAGATCGCGGCCGGAGAGGATCGCGACCGGGCACTGCGTCGCCAGGTGCTCCAGAGCCTCGGCCGCGCCGTCGACGAGCGTGGCCGCGTCGGGGTCCGGCACGATGTCCGACAGCGTGCCGTCGTAGTCCAGACATACGAAAGCCTCTCGGCCGGCGATAACACCGATCAACTGGCCATAGGAATCCAGCGCGTCGGGACGTTCCGACATGCGCTTGTCACCGGTGCGGACCTTGACCCCGGCGAGATCGGGCACCACGACGTCGGCACCGGATCGCAGCAGCTCGTCGCCATGCCCGCTCGGGTCGACACCGATGACGACCGCGAACCCGGCTTTGCGCGCGGCCTCCACGCCGGCGCTCACGGCCTCGACAACCACCGACCGCTCCGCAGCCACCCCCACCTTGCCGGTGACGTACAAGAGGTCGGCCGGGTCGGGCTTTGCCGGAACCCCGGGCGCCGTCGGGGCGGCGCCGTCAACGCGAGCGGCGAACAATTCGGCGATGCCGGCCGCTTGCAGCACCTGCTCGCACTCGCGGCCACGCGAATAGACGGCCGTCGCGACGCCCGCCTCCCCTAACCTGCGCGCCAGCGTGGCCGCCGACTCGACCGCGGATTCGTCGGCTTCCTGCTGTCGGCACGCGACCACAACGTCGAGATTGAAGATTACGGCGTGATGCAGCCGCGGATCGATCGTGACCGGCAGCTTCATGCTCAACGCTCCTGGGCTCATCGGCTGCGCGAACGCCGGGCAGACCATCCAGATGTGGGTGCTGTACCCATCATTGCGCGCATGTTAATCCAGTGAAATCATATCGTGCGCAACCAGAGCCCTTTGGCGACCGGTTTGATGACAAAAGTCAACTAAGCCGGTGCCAAACGGCCGCCGCTGGCCTCTAGACCGTACGGGGAGGTGGCTCGGTCTGATTGCCCGGCCCCACGTCGGGCCGTGCCGGCCCGCATCGTCGCCGTTGCTAGCCGCCCCATTTGGCGGCTTCGGCTCGGTCGCGGGCGTTCACCGACATCACACGTCCTTTCGCGAGTGGGCGGTTGCGGTCGGGTCAGAACCCGGTGTAGGTGGACGCGCCGGCGGCATCGGCGGCCGTATAGGTGCCCGCGGCATCGCCGAGGTTGGCCTGGGCGATATCCAGCAAGGTGTTGATCCGCGCGGCCACCGCCACAAACTGGGCGTGGGAGGCCTGAAACGCCGCCGCGGCCTCCCCCACATGAAACGCCTGCGCCGAGAGCGCCTCCTGCTCGGCTTGACCAATCGTGTGACGCATCAACGCCGCCTTGGCGCTAAACGCCGACTGCGCGGCCACCAACTGCGGTATATGCGCATCCAAAAGACTCATCGTGCTCTCCCTCCAAATCGGTTGCTGGTCATCGTGATTGGCATGACGTCGTCATGTGTTATCGCCCCTCCCGCTGGCCGTCGGGGCCCCCACGTGCCCGGCACCATCGGCATCCTCGGGCCGCCACCGAACTCGTCGCTGGCCAGCTCGTTCGGAAACCCGCGACGAACGGCCCTCGCGAACAACGAACTTTGTCCGAGCCGCGCCTGCCGATTGTCGGCATTCGGCCTATTGCCCCCACCAGTTATACGTCTTGGCAACAAGCGCCAAGTGCCGGTGCCGCCAACCGGCCCGCCGCGCTATGCACGCGACGCGAGCGCGCGATAGCCCGGCTCGGCGAAGCGCCGAGCGGCCTCCCGCATGGCGTCGGTCATCGGACGGCGCTCCGGGGCATCGCCGGGAAAGACCCGGGGTGCTGGATCCTTGGCGTAGAACCGAGACTCTTTGATCATGAGTTCGATTGCCGCAGGATCGGCCTCGAGCCCGAAATGCGGGGCCACGCGCTGCCAAACCGCGGCGGGCAGGCCGGCATGGTCGATGCAGAGGCGCCGAGCCGGATCAGTAGCGGCCGCCTCCAGCATCGCGCCGAGCGCGCGGGCCGCGAACTCGACACGCGCCATGGCCGGGACCGCGGCCGGATCAAGTCCGAAAAGCCGCGCGGCCCGAGCGGGCGTGGCCTGGAGGCTGAGCCAGCCCGGCGGTTTGGCGAGGAGCGAGGCCAGGACGCGCACCGGGTCGCGCTGGACCCAGATCCAGGGCTTTTCGGGAAAGGCGGCGGCGAGGACTGCCCGGCGGCGGATGTTCCAGCTCGTGCACTTGAGCACCAGCCGCCGTTCGTCGCCGTGCCGGCAACGGGCGAGCGCCCGCACCAGCAGCCGCACGATCGTGACCAGCGCGGCCTCGTCGACCCGATCGGGATCGAGCCCGAGGAGCGCGTTGAGCGGCGCCGGCTCGGCGACGACGACAACGCCGGGAAGCGTGCCCAGGAGCCGGGACACGAGCGTCGATCCGCAGCGCGAGAGGTGAAAGATCATGCCCGCCGGCTCGAGCGACGGCTCGCCATCGAGAGCGACGAGCGCTTCGAGCCCAGTCCTGACGAGCGGCCGGGCACGCGGGCCGGACGCCCAGCGGGCGACGGTCCGGTCGAAGAACGGTTCGACGAAGCGCTCCGCCGAGAGATCGGCCCAGTCGACCGCCGGGGTGGGCCCGGAAAAGTCGAACCTGACCGGCGTCCAGCGGGCGAGGTCGGCGAGCTCCATCAGACCAGCCGACTGCAGCGGATCGGCGTCACCTCGTGGAGCGCGCCGCCGGAGAAGACCACGGTGCCTATATCAGTCGTCGGGCAACCGGACAAGGAATCCGCTCACGATCAGCGTTCGGGCTAGCTCCGTCTGCTGCGCCGCACGCAGCCCTGGCAGATCGCGAACCCGAAACGGCTCGGTACTACTGGAGACGAACAGCATCGCAGCTTTGTGGTCGGGACTCGCGGTTATCGACAATTGAGCAAACCGCAGGGCAACCCCGCCAGCAACGGCTGTCACCCGCGAATAGAGCGGCTGGTACTTCCTCACCAGTGTTTGTCCGTCGATTGCGGTGGCGTTCGAGATCTGTCCGACTGGTGGGCACCGGCCGCGCCGGACCAGGACATCCGCCAATGCGTCGAGACCTTCGGCGATGGCGCTCGGGTCCTCGACGGTTCTGACTATGTCGCGCATGAGGATGCTCACGCTCGCACGAATGTCCGCGTCGTCTAGGTGCCGCGGCGGCAGACGGGTGTGGACGCGGTCATCCCGCAAACTCAGCGAATGGAGTGCCCTCGTGATAAGCGTGAGCACGGTGGGCGCGTGGATTCCGACGGTCAAGTGGATGGATGGCTCCGAGGTTGCTTCGGCCGCGTGGACTCGGCCGCGTGGCAGGTACAGCACGTCGCCGACTTCCAGGCGCAGGTCGGTTGGCAACGGCAGACCGGCCATATCAACCGCCTCCCGGCGCTGCATCTCGTGAGGTGGTACATCAGCGTCGTACAAATGCCAGATCTTGGATCCCTGGATCTGGAGGATCAACACGTCGTGCTCGTCGTAGTGGGAGACGAAGCCTTGCGATTCGGGGGGCGTGACGTAAGCGTTGACCTGTGTGGCGAAGTTCAGCTCGACCTCGATGGAGTGGGACAGCGAGGCGATCGCGCGCACGTACCGCTCAACACCATCCAGGATGATCGTGTAGCCATCGGCAAAGTCGTTACGGACACGGCCAACATCGAGGCTGCCGTCAGCAAGCCGGTAGCTGTCGCGGTCCTTTTTCTCGTTCCCCCTGAGTAGGCGGACCGCCGATGGCTCCGACCGAAAAAGCTCCAAGAGTTCATCAACCGCCGACGGCCCGGGCAGGAAACTATCGAAGTAGCCCGCACAGCATCGCTTAACGTGGTAGTGCGTCGCCCCCCAGATGTTGTCAAGGAAGGTCTCTACCGCGAGAGGTTGAAGCAACCAGGCTAGCGAGGACTCGACGTAACCCCTCCCCCAATTTCGTGGTGACGAGGTCAGCAGAATAGCCCTTGCGTGCCAGCTCGTCGCACACGTCCTCCTAGCATGACCTTTGTCAGCATCGCAGTAGACCGACGGGTTGTCGAACCCGCAGCGTGTCGATGAGCGGTTCTCCAGGTCGCTCACCGAGACAGACATGCCGCCGCCGGCACTCGGTACACCCCACCGGGGAGGGCGCTCCTTTCTCCTCGATCTCTTGGAAGGTCGGGGCGTTATTGGTTCGCCTAACGAGCAATCTGGACCTAGCGGTCCGTAATGGTTAGCCGCCCCATTTGGCGGCTTCGGCTTGGTCGCGGGCGTTCATCGCCAGCGTGTTGGTTTCATGCGTGCTGGCCATCGCGTGATAGGCGCGCACCAGATCGCTCATGGCCGCATTCCACTGGGTCTGCCACGCCTGATAGGTCATACCGGTGTCGCCCTGCCAGGCAGCCGACAGCGCGGCCTGCTCGCTGGCAATGTCGGCGCCCAGGCTTTGCAGCGTGCCCGCATACCCGGACATGTCGGCCGCGTGTGCCAGCATGGCCGGGTAGTTGTACATGATCTGCGACATCACAGGTCCTTTCGCGCGTGGGTGGTCGGCTCAGAAGCCGGTGTAGGTGGAGGCGGCGGCGGCGTCAGCGGCCGTATAAGTGCCCGCGGCATCCCCGAGGTTGGCCTGGGCGATATCGAGCAAGGTGTTGATGCGTGCGGCCACGTCCACAAAGCGGGCGTGGGCGGCCTGAAACGCCGCGGCGGCCTCTCCCACGTGAAAGGCCTGCACCGACAGCGCCTCCTGCTCAGCCCGGCCGATCGTGGAGCGCATCAACGCCGCCTTAGCACCGAACGCCGATTGGGCCGCCACCAACTGCGGAATATGGGCATCCAACAGACTCATCCTGGTCTCTCTCTCCAAATCGATTGCTGGTCATGGTGATAGGCGTTTGCGGTGTCAGCCGGGCTCGCCCCCTTCTTCTGCCTCGCCGTCGGGGTCCCAGGTGCCCGGCACCATCGGCATCCGTGGGCCGCCGCCGAACTCGTCGCCAGCCAGCGTGGTCAAGCCCGCCGCCTCGGTGACCGTCTCCTTGCGCACCGTGCCGGCGAACCCCAGCGGCCCGCCACCCTGATCGGACCCCACCGTCGACGCGACCGACTCCTCACCCGGCGGCGCGCCCCAGTCCGGATCGACCTGGACATTCATATCCATAAACTCGTCGCCGTACCCGCGCAGCGTCACGCGCCGGCGCCGCCGCGCCCGCGCCTGCTCCCGCGCGGCGGCGGCCGCCGCGGCGGTATCGGGCTCCGGCGCCTTCCGTTTGGCGCTGGAGCTGGCGCTAGCACTCATCCCCGAACCGACCCCGATGCCGGGAGGGACCACCACGTAGGGGGGCACAAAACCCGCCCCGCCCGCAGCTGCAGGCGGCGGCGTCGGCGCGGAACTGGCGACAGTGCTCGCCGTGGGCGCGGGAGCGGGCGCCGGGGCAGTCGCAGGAGCCGCGACGGGCGCGGCGACAGCTGGGGCCATCCCAGCGGCCGGCAACATATGGGGCGCGGCCACGACCGGTGCCAGCACCGGCGCGACGGCGGTCGCCACGGCGGGCTGAGGCAGAGCGGCCAGTCCGGCCATTCCCGCGAAGCCGCCCGCGAATGCCGGGTTGGCGAACGGCAGGAGTAGCGGGGCCTCCGTCAATTGCGGGAACGCTTGGATAACTTGGGCCGCGTGGCCGGTTTCGTCGGCGATCAGTCCCGGAATGTCGCTTTCCAGCTGTGCTATCGCCCCAGACGGATTCGACGGGAACAATTCGGCGTCCCTGATTAAAGTTTCGGGAACTTCGAGGAATCGATTTATCCACCAACTCAAGTCGTATGGATCACCGGCGTCATTGTCGACAATGGGTAGTATCCCCTGCTGGGGGTTGCCCTGGCCACCGAATTCGGCACCGGTCTGCCCGGGGCCGGTTTGGACCCCGTGGCCGGAATTATTATTATTATTATTATTATTATTATTGACGATTTGTGGCGCCGGATCAGTCTGCGGCGTCGACGCCACCGCTGTGGTGGAGACCGTTTGATAGGTGGCCATCGTGGTGGCGGCCTGGATCCACATCCGCACATAGTCGGCCTCGTTGAGCGCGATCGGGATGGTGTTGATCCCAAAGAAATCCGTCGCCACCAACACCGCGTGAATGGCGTGGTTGGCCGCCAACTCCGCGAGCGTAGGCATGGCCGCCAGCGCGCCGGTGTAGGCCGTGACCACGGTCTCATGCTGGGCGGCCGCCGCCGCGCTGTTGGCGCTGGCCCGCATCAACCACGCCAGATACGGCACATTGGCGGCCACATACCGCTCGGCGCTCGGCCCCTCCCACACCCCGGCCTGCACCGCCGCCAACACCGCGGAAAGCTCCTCAGCCACCGCCGCGTATTCGGTGCTCAACGAGTTCCACGCCCCCGCCGCCGCCAGCAACGACCCCGGGCCCGGGCCGCTGGAGAGCAACGCCGAATGCACCTCCGGCGGGAACGCCATCCAGACCGGCGCGGTGATCGTCAGCCGCCCGCACCCAGATATGAGGCGGCCGCCGCCGCATCACCGGTCGCGTAACTGGTGCCCGACTCAGCCACCCCGACCCCGGAGCGGCCCAGCTCCTCCACCCCCTGGGCCGCCACCGCCGCATGTTCACCGCCGCGGACACTGAACGCAGCCGCGCTCTGCAGCGACACCGGATCGGCCGCTGGCGGCACCACCGCTGTAATCATCGGGGCCGCACCCGCATGCGCGGCCGCCAGGCGCGCGGTCAACGCTTCCACCGCCGCACCGGTCGCGGCCAATCCTTCGGGAACGACTCGCAGGGTCATGGCGGGCACTCCTATCGGTGGGTTTCGCCGAACCTCGACCAGCCCAACCATCCTTGAGCAGCGAATCGGCCAACAGAACCGGGCTGGGCGAGCCACCAGCATTCAATACGACGCTGTGTCGTAGGACAAGACCCAATCGGGGTACGGGTATGGGCCTAGGACGTCGCGCGAATCGCGGTCAGGCGCCCAGCAGGGTGGGCAGCGCGATCGCTGAGTCGAGCGCCAGAGCGCAGAACACCACGGCGAGGTAGTTGTTCGACTGCAGGAATAGCCGCAGCGGTTTCACCGGCTCGCCGCGGCGGACTCCGCTGTAAAGCTGGTGGGCCATCGTCAGGAACCACGCCCCGGCCAACACGGCCACCGCCGCGTACAGCCAGCCGGCGGCCAAGGCCAGCACCAGCGTCGCGAGCACCGTCAGCCAGGTGTAGACCAAGATCTGCTTGGTGACCTGAAGCTCGGTCGCGACTGCCGGCAGCATCGGGACGCCCGCCGTTTTGTAATCGTCCTTGTACCGCATGGCCAATGCCCAGGTGTGCGGCGGCGTCCAGAAGAAGATGATCGCGAACATGCCCAACGCCGGCCAGCCGATGGTGCCGGTGACCGCCGACCAGCCGATCATCACCGGCATACAGCCGGCCGCCCCGCCCCACACGACGTTCTGGGAGGTCCGGCGCTTGAGCAACAGCGTGTAGACGAACACGTAGAACGCGATGGTGGCGATGGCCAGCAGCCCCGAGAGCAGATTGGTCGTCCACCACAGCCAGAAGAACGAACCGACACTCAACGCGAGCCCGAACACCAGGGCGTTTCTGGTCGCCACCGCGGCACGCGCCAGCGGCCGTCGCGCAGTCCGCTTCATCACCTTGTCGATGTCAGCGTCGGCCACACAGTTGAGCGTGTTAGCACCCGCTGCGGCCAGCATCCCACCGATCAGGGTATTGAGGATCAACAGCGGATTCACGATGCCGCGGTCGGCGAGCAGCATGGCCGGTATCGCGGTAACCAACAGCAGTTCGATGACCCGCGGCTTGGTCAACGCCAAGTAAGTCACCAACGTACTGCGTATTCGGCCAGGCGCAACGCGCCCGCGAACGCTCACCCAATAACTCCTCGTCGCAGCCAGCGCGCAGCTTCTACTACGGACGATGGTAGACGGCATGGCTACTACGGCCGCACTGCAGGGTCGATTCGTTGAAGATTTCTCCGGGTTCCGCAACCGCGGCTGTGGGTACCCGAAATCTCGGTCTGCAGCGGCCGGCGATTCCGCACTAGGGTGGGGGTCGATCAGTTTGTCGACCCGAGGGCTGAGTTCGTGACCACACTAGAAGAGATTTCTGCACTTACCCAACCGCACCATCCCGATGACTGGACCAAGATCGATTCGACCGCAGTCGACACCATCCGGGTGCTGGCCGCCGACGCGGTCCAGAAGGTCGGCAACGGTCATCCCGGCACGGCGATGAGCCTGGCTCCGCTGGCGTACACGCTCTTTCAGCGGGTGTTGCGCCACGACCCCAGCGATACCACCTGGCTTGGCCGCGACCGGTTCGTGCTGTCGGCCGGGCACAGCAGCCTCACCCTGTACATCCAGCTGTACCTCGGCGGTTTCGGCCTGGAGTTGTCCGATATCGAGGCGTACCGCACCTGGGAGTCCAAGACCCCGGGGCACCCCGAATTCCGGCACACCCGGGGCGTGGAGATCACCACCGGCCCCCTCGGTCAGGGCCTAGCGTCGGCGGTCGGGATGGCGATGGCGTCGCGCTACGAGCGCGGCCTGTTCGATCCGGACGCCGCGCCGGGAACCAGCCCGTTCGACCACTACATCTATGTGATCGCCTCCGACGGCGATATCGAGGAAGGGGTGACTTCGGAGGCCTCGTCGCTGGCCGCGGTCCAGCAGCTTGGCAACCTCATCGTGTTCTATGACCACAACCAGATCTCGATCGAGGACGACACCAACATCGCGCTCTGCGAAGACACCGCCGCCCGCTACCGGGCCTACGGCTGGCACGTGCAGGAGGTGGAGGGCGGCGAGAACGTCATCGGCATCGAGGAGGCCATTGCCAACGCCAAGGCCGCCGCGGACCGGCCGTCGTTCATCTCGTTGCGCACCATCATCGGCTACCCGGCGCCGAACCTGATGAACACCGGCAAGGCGCACGGTGCGGCCCTGGGCGAGGACGAGGTGGCCGCCGTGAAGAAGGTTCTCGGATTCGACCCCGACAAGAAGTTCCAGGTGCGCAAGGGCGTGCTCGCCCATACCCGCAAGCTGGTGGCCCGCGGCAAAAAGGCGCACGAACGCTGGCAGCCCGAGTTCGAGGCGTGGGCGCAGCGTGAACCCGAACGCAAGGCGCTGCTGGACCGGTTGCTGGCGCAGAAGCTGCCCGACGGCTGGGACGCCGAGCTGCCGCACTGGGACCCGGGCAGCAAGCCGCTGGCGACTCGGGCCGCGTCTGGTCAAGTGCTGGCCGCAGTGGGGCCGAAACTGCCCGAGTTGTGGGGAGGTTCGGCCGACCTTGCCGAGAGCAACCTCACCACGATCAAGGGTGCCGACTCTTTCGGACCGCCGTCGATCTCCACCAAGGAGTGGACGGCCCATTGGCACGGCCGCACTCTGCATTTCGGTGTCCGCGAGCACGCGATGGGCGCCATCCTGTCGGGCATCGTGCTGCACGGCCCGACCCGCGCCTACGGCGGCACATTCCTGGTGTTCTCCGACTACATGCGGCCGGCGGTGCGGCTGGCGTCGCTGATGGACATCGACACCATCTACGTGTGGACGCACGACTCGATCGGGCTGGGCGAAGACGGCCCGACCCACCAGCCGATCGAGCACCTCGCCGCGCTGCGCGCGATCCCGAACCTCTCGGTGGTGCGGCCCGGCGACGCCAACGAGACCGCGTATGCGTGGCGCGCCATCCTGGAGCGTGGCGCCACCAGCGGCCCGGTCGGGTTGATCCTGACCCGACAAGGCATCCCGGTGCTGGAGGGCACTAGCAGCGAGGGCGTTGCCAAGGGCGGCTATGTACTCGGCGGCACACCGGAAAGGAATCCCGACGTCATGTTGATCGGTACCGGGTCGGAGCTGCAGTACTGCGTTGACGCGCAGAACATATTGGCGGACAAGGGAATAGCGGCGAGTGTGGTGTCGATGCCGTGCATGGAATGGTTCGAATCGCAGCCCGTCGATTACCGCGACAGCGTACTGCCGCCAGCGGTTTCGGTGCGGGTAGCGGTGGAGGCGGCCGTGGCGCAGAGCTGGTACAAGCTGGTCGGCGACACCGGCGAAGTCGTCTCGATCGAGCACTACGGGGCCTCCGCCGATTACAAGACCGTCTTCCGCGAGTTCGGCTTCACACCCCAGGCCGTCGTCGCCGCCGCTGAGCGTGCACTCGATAACTGAAAACCGCCGACGAACGAGCACTGGATCACCGATAAGAAGGGTAATGCAGATGACGTCACAGGCTCAGAACCCCAACCTCGCCGCTCTGAGTGCCGCAGGCGTGTCGGTCTGGCTGGACGACCTGTCGCGCGACCGGATTAAGTCCGGCAACCTGCAAGAACTCATCGACACCAAGAGCGTCGTCGGCGTCACCACCAACCCGACCATCTTCCAGAAGGCGCTGTCGCAGGGGAACGCCTATGACGCCCAGGTCGCCGAGTTGGCTGAGCGCGGCGCCGATGTGGACACCGCGGTTCGGACTATCCTCACCGACGACGTCCGCGCGGCCTGTGACGTGATGGCGCTGGTGTACCAGGCGTCCGACGGCGTCGACGGCCGGGTATCGCTGGAGGTCGACCCGCGCCTGGCGAACGAGACCGACAAGACCATCGAGCAGGCCAGCCTGTTGTGGAAGATGGTCGACCGGCCCAACCTTTTCATCAAGATCCCGGCGACCAAGGCCGGCCTGCCGGCCATCAGCGCGGCACTGGCGGAAGGGATTTCGATCAACGTCACGCTGATCTTCTCTGTCGAGCGGCACCGGGAAGTGATGGACGCGTATCTGGCCGGGCTGGAAAGGGCCCGCGAAGCCGGACATGACCTGTCGAAGATCCATTCGGTGGCATCGTTTTTCGTCTCCCGGGTGGATACCGAAGTCGACAACCGACTGGAGAAGATCGGCTCCGAGGAGGCGCTCGCGTTGCGCGGCCAGGCCGGTGTCGCCAACGCCCGGCTGGCCTACGCCGCCTACCAGGAGGTGTTCAGCGGCGATCGCTTCCAGGCGCTCAGGACCGACGGTGCCCGGGTGCAGCGTCCGCTGTGGGCGTCGACCGGTGCGAAGAACCCGGCCTATCCGGACACCATGTACGTGACCGAACTGGTGGCCCCGAACACCGTGAATACCATGCCGGAGCCGACGATTGATGCCGTTGCCGATCACAGTGTCATCACTGGTGACACGGTCACCGGTAGAGCCTCGGCGGCCCAGGAGGTGTTCGACAAGCTGGTGGAGATCGGAATCGACCTGACCGACGTGTTCGCCGTGCTGGAGGACGAAGGCGTCGAGAAATTCGTCGCGTCCTGGAACGAGCTCCTCAAGGAGACCAAGGCCCAGCTCGACTCCGCCGCCAAATGAGCCCCACCGGCATCCACAACCCGGCCGCGGCCACTGCCACACAATGGCAAAACCCGTTGCGGGACAAGCGGGATAAGCGGCTGCCCCGGATCGCCGGACCATGCGGCATGGTGCTTTTCGGGGTCACCGGTGACCTGGCCCGCAAGAAGGTGATGCCGGCGATCTACGACCTGGCCAACCGCGGCCTGCTGCCACCCACGTTCGCCCTGGTCGGATTCGCCCGCCGGGAATGGGCACACGAAGATTTCAGCCAGGTGGTGTACGAGGCCGTCAAAGAGCACTCCCGCACACCGTTCCGGCAGGTGATATGGGATCGGCTCGCCGAGGGATTCCGGTTCGTGCAAGGCACCTTCGACGACGGCAGGGCGTTCGCCCGGCTGGCCGAAACCTTCGACAAACTTGACGCCGAGCGCGGCACCGGCGGCAACCATGCCTTCTACCTGGCGATCCCGCCCAAGCTCTTCCCGGCAGTGTGTGAACAGCTGCACAAGTCTGGCCTGGCCCGCCCGCGGGACGGCCGATGGAGCCGGGTGGTCATCGAAAAACCGTTCGGCCACAACCTGAAGAGCGCAGAGGAACTGAACAAGGTGGTCAATGCTGTCTTCCCGGAGGAGTCGGTATTCCGCATCGACCACTACCTGGGCAAAGAGACGGTGCAGAACATTCTGGCCCTGCGGTTCGCCAATCAACTGTTCGACCCGATCTGGAATTCGCACTATGTCGACCATGTGCAGATCACCATGGCCGAAGACATCGGTCTGGGTGGGCGAGCCGGCTACTACGACGGTATCGGCGCGGCTCGCGACGTCATCCAGAACCACCTCATGCAGCTGCTTGCGCTGACCGCCATGGAAGAGCCGGTGAGCTTCAGCCCGCGGGAATTGCAAATCGAGAAGATCAAGGTGCTGTCGGCGACTCAGCTCGTCCAGCCGCTGGACGAGACCACCTGCCGCGGCCAGTACACCTCTGGTTGGCAGGGCGGGCAGAGGGTGGTCGGGCTGCTCGACGAGGAGGGGTTTGCCAAGGATTCGACCACCGAGACGTTCGCCGCCATCACGCTGGCAGTCGACACCCGTCGCTGGGCCGGGGTGCCGTTTTACCTGCGTACCGGAAAACGCCTGGGCCGCAGGGTGACGGAGATTGCCCTGGTCTTCAAGCGCGCTCCGCATCTGCCCTTCGACGCCACCATGACCGATGAGCTGGGCGCGAACGCCCTGGTGATCCGGGTGCAGCCGGACGAAGGGGTCACACTGCGATTCGGGTCGAAGGTACCGGGCACCGCCATGGAGGTCCGCGACGTCAACATGGACTTCTCTTACGGCTCCGCGTTCGCCGAGGATTCGCCCGAAGCCTACGAGCGGCTGATCCTCGATGTGCTGCTCGGCGAGCCGTCGCTGTTTCCAGTCAACGATGAAGTCGAATTAGCTTGGCAGATACTCGATCCCGTTCTTGACAATTGGGCCGCCCACGGCAAGCCGGATCCGTATGAGGCGGGCACGTGGGGTCCGCCATCGTCGTTCGCGATGCTGCAGCGGACCGGCCGGGAATGGCGGCGCCCGTGATCGTCGATTTCCCTGACACCAGCACCACCGCGATCAACAAGAAACTGGACGAATTGCGCGAGAAATCCGGTGCGGTAACGATGGGCCGAGTACTCACGTTGGTCATCGCCCCGGACACCGATGCTCTCCTGGAGGAATCCATCGAGGCCGCTAACTTCGCCAGCCACGAGCATCCAAGCCGGGTGATCGTGGTGATGACCGGCAACCCGTATGCCGGGGACGCGCGGCTGGACGCCCAGCTGCGGGTGGGCGGTGACAGCGGCGCCGGCGAGGTCGTGGTGCTGCGGCTCTCGGGTGCGCTGGCCAATCACGCCAGCAGTGTCGTCATACCCTTCCTGTTGCCGGACATCCCGGTGGTGGCGTGGTGGCCCGGTATCGCCCCGGCGGTTCCGGCCCAAGACTCGTTGGGCAAGTTGGCAATCCGGCGCATCACCGACGCGACCAACGGCGCTGACCCGCTGTCGGCGATCAAAAGCCGGCTACCGGGATACACCCCTGGTGACACCGATCTGGCCTGGAGCCGCATCACCTATTGGCGGGCACTGCTCACCTCGGCGGTCGATCAGCCACCCTACGAGCCGATCACCTCGGCACGGGTTTCCGGCCTGAAGACCGAGCCCGCCCTCGACGTCCTGGCGGGCTGGCTGGCCAGCCGGATCGATGGGCCGGTGCGGCGCGTGGTCGGCGATCTCAAAGTCGAGCTGGTGCGCCAAACCGAAACGGTGACCCTACGCCGGCCCCAGGAAGGGGTGACCGCGACACTGAGCCGGACCGCCCGACCCGACGCCCTGGTTCCGTTGGCGCGCAGGGAAACACGCGAATGTCTGGCCGAGGATCTGCGACGGTTGGACCCCGACGAGATCTACTTCGATGCGCTTAACGGCATCAACGAGGTGCAGTACGTATGAGCACTACTGTCGAGACGTATCCTGACAGCGACGCGCTGGTCGCGGCCGCGGGCAAACGACTGGCTGACGTCATCGAGACGGCGGCGGTGGCCAGGGGGAAAGCGCTGATCGTGCTGACCGGCGGCGGTAACGGTACCGCGCTGCTTCGGTATCTCGGCGCGCACGGACAACAGGTCGACTGGTCCGCAGTGCATCTCTTCTGGGGTGACGAGCGCTACGTACCCGAAGACGACGACGAGCGCAACGACAAGCAGGCCCGGGAGGCCTTGCTGGATCACATCGATATCCCCGCGCGCAATGTGCACGCGATGCCGGCGAGCGACGGCGAATTCGGCAGCGATCTTGGCGCCGCCGCACTGGCTTACGAACAGGTTTTAGCTGCCAACGCCGAACCGGGCGATCCCGCACCGAATTTCGATGTCCACCTGCTCGGAGTGGGGCCCGAAGGCCACGTCAACTCGCTGTTTCCGGACAGCCCCGCCGTGCGCGAGACGAGCCGGATGGTGGTCGGCGTCGACAATTCCCCGAAGCCGCCGCCGCAGCGAATCACGCTGACGCTGCCCGCGATCCAGCGTTCCCGCGAGGTCTGGATGATGGTGTCCGGGTCGGAGAAAGCCGACGTGGTCGCCGCCGCCGTCGGCGGCGCCGACCCGGTGTCGGTGCCTGCCGCCGGAGCGGTCGGCCGTGAGAAGACGGCGTGGCTACTCGACACCGAGGCAGCGGCCAAGCTCCCCAGCTGACCGCGCTACCCGGCCCCCGGCTTTCTCGCCGGAATCGCCGCATGGCCCGTGTCGTTCGAGACCTTCTCGCGTTCCAGCATCTTGCCCGGGTGCTGGGCCGTTGGAGATATCCAAGGTGCGGCACCGGCTGGCCCAGCAGGCGACCAAGTGGGGCAGAAGCGGGCTCCGGTGTACTGGCCTACTTGACGAGGGTGAACTGACCGACGTTGTTGACACCCCGCCGGAAGAGCTCCGCGCAACCGGTCAGATACCGTCGGTAGCGCTCGTA
>Ga0187766_10000209_pt1 | contig 31210 bp, 28 predicted proteins | sample 0216_QUI02_MP05__4_FD_132971 | JGI IMG/M metagenome (GOLD analysis project Ga0187766, IMG submission 132971) | Tropical peat soil microbial communities from peatlands in Department of Meta, Colombia - 0216_QUI02_MP05_20_MG | ecosystem: Environmental > Terrestrial > Soil > Wetlands > Peat ... | reverse complement strand
GCGGGTGCCGCCAGAAGGGATGTGCTGCCGGCAACGGCTCCTCGCGAAATACGTCAAGGGCCGCGTAGGAAATTTGACCGGACGCAAGGGCGGCGAGCAAGTCTTCTTCCACAAGGTGGCGGCCGCGCGCGACATTGATGATTGCAGCTCCCTTCGGAAGCCCGGCGAAGAGGCGAGCGTTCAGAATACCCTCGGTCTCGGGGGTGAGCGGGAGGAGGCAGACGAGGATTTCGGTGCGCGCGAGAAAAGGCCCGAGGCCGGAGGGGCCGTGAAAGCTTTCGATCCCGTCGATGTGCTTGGCCGTGCGGCTCCAGCCCGCGACCTTGAAGCCGAGCAGCGATAGTTTCACGGCCGCGTCCGCACCCAGCTCTCCCATTCCCATGACGCCGATCGCGCGCTCCTGTGCCGTCGGCGTGTATAGCTCGTCCCAGCGCTGTTCTCGCTGCTGGGCCTCGATCTCGGGCTGCCGGCGGTGATAGCGCAGCGCATGAAGCACCACATGCTCCGTCATGCGCTGGGTGAGAAATCGATCGACGACGCGGCAGATCGGGACATTCTTTGGCAGAGTGGGATCGGAAAATAGATGATCGACGCCGGCGCCGAGCGAAAAAATGAATCGGAGGTTGGGGAAGGTCGCCAATACGCCAGGCTTTATCTTCCAGACGACGGCATACTCGATGTCGCCGACATCGCCGGTCTCGGGCCATATCCGCACGTCGAGACCCGGCATGTGAGTGCCGATTTCCTGCTTCCACCAATCGGCGCGATCGGCGTCCGATTTGAACAAAAGCGCCATAGCCCACCCCCAGCCGTGCCAGGCTTCAACGACGAATCCGCATCAAACGCTTACCACGCCGGACTCGGTCGCCTCCAGCCGGAAGGCAGCCGCCATGAGTGCGCGGGTATAGGAATGGCGTGGGGCCGTGAGAATTTGATCCCTCGACCCATGTTCGACGACTTTTCCATTCCGCATCACCATGATCTCGTCGGCCATGGCGCGGATCACGCGCAAGTCGTGGCTGATGAATAGGTAGGAAAGTTTGTATTTGCGCTGGAGATCGCGCAGAAGATCGACGATTTGCGCCTGAACCGACATGTCGAGTGCCGAGGTCGGCTCATCGAGCACGATGAAGCGTGGCTTGAGCACGATGGCGCGGGCAATTGCGACCCGCTGGCGCTGGCCGCCCGAGAATTCGTGCGGGTAGCGATGGCGGGTCTCGGGGTCGAGACCGACTTCTTCGATGGCGGCTACGATCATCGCCTCCCGCTCCGCACCGGTCGCGCCAATACCGTGTACCTTGAGCCCTTCGCCAACGATTTCACCGATCGTAAGCTGCGGGCTCAGGCTTTCGAACGGGTCTTGGAAGACGATCTGCATGTCGCGCCGCAGGGCGCGCAAGGCGCCTGGCGGCAACCCATCGATGCGCCGGTCGCCGAAGTCGATCTCCGGTGCATGGCGCGCACCGGTACTGTCCCTGAGTGCTTCGCCCGGCTGAAGGCGAAGAAGCGCCAAGCCAAGGGTCGATTTTCCCGAACCCGATTCACCGACGACACCCATCGTATGGCCTTCGCGCAGCATAAGGCTTACACCGTCGACGGCCTTGACGAAGCTTTTGATCCGGCGCAGGACTCCGGCCTTGACCGGAAACCAAACCCGCAAGTCCGTCGTCTGGACGAGCGCCGGGGCATTGGGATCCGCCGCGACCGGAGCGCCTTTGGGCTCGGCTGCAAGAAGCTGGCGCGTATAGGCGTGCTGCGGCCGATCGAAGACCTCGTCGACCTTGCCACTCTCGACCATATGCCCCGCATTCATGACGGCGACCCGGTCCGCGAAATTGCGCACGATCGTGAGGTCGTGCGTGATCAGCAGGATCGCCATCCCCAAACGCTCTTGTAGCCGCTTGAGAAGCGAGAGGATCTGCGCCTGAATTGTGACGTCGAGGGCGGTGGTGGGCTCGTCGGCGATGAGGATATCGGGCTCGTTTGCAAGCGCCATCGCGATCATCACCCGCTGGCGCTGGCCGCCCGACAGCTCGTGGGGGAACGCCCCTAGCCGCTCGGCGGCGTTCGCGATGCCGACGAGGTCGAGGAGTTCGAGCACGCGACGTTTCACTTCGTTTTGTGGCAGCTTCTTGTGAAGGATCAGAATCTCGCTGATCTGCCGCTCGATGTTATGAAGCGGATTGAGTGCGGTCATCGGCTCCTGAAAGATCATCGCGATGCGGTCACCGCGGATGTCGCGCATCACGGCATGAGATGCGCCGACCAGCTCTTTGCCCCGAAAGCGGACGCTGCCCGAAGGGTGGCGCGCCCGCGGATAGGGAAGGAGTTGCAGGATCGAGAGTGCAGTCACCGACTTGCCGGAGCCTGACTCGCCCACGATGGCGAGGGTTTCACCGCGCTCGAGCGAAAACGTGACGTTTCGCACGGCCTCGATAGGACCCGACGGCATATCGAAGGTGACTGAAAGGTCGTCGATCTGCAAAAGCCCGCCCGTCGTGCGGTCGTGGAGCACGGTGCGGCCTTTGACCTCCTCGACTTCCGGCGGCCTGGGGCCCGCAAAGATTTTGCGAGGATCAAGCGCGTCGCGTACCGCCTCGCCGATGAAGACGAAAAGCGTCAGCATCCCCGCGAGTACCGCGAAGGATGTGAGCGCAAGCCACGGCGCATTCAAGTTAGCTTTGCCTTGGTTCAAAATCTCACCGAGGGAGGCCGAGCCTGGCGGCAGCCCCAAGCCGAGAAAATCGAGCGAGGTCAGCGTGGTCACGGAACCCGAGAGGATGAACGGCATGAAGGTGAGGGTCGACACCAGCGCATTCGGCATCACGTGGCGTATCATGATTGTCCAATGGGTGGCACCCATTGCACGCGCGGCCTTGACATAGGTGAAATTGCGTGCACGCAGGGATTCCGCGCGCACGAGTCCCTGGAGCGAGGTCCAGCTGAACAGCAGCATGATCCCGAGGAGCCACCAGAAATTAGGCTGAATGATGCTCGAAAGGATGATGAGGATGTAGAGCGTCGGAAGCCCGCCCCAAATCTCGATAAATCGCTGGCCGATGAGATCGACTTTGCCGCCGAAGTACCCTTGGACGAGTCCCGCCAACACACCGACGACAGAACTCAAAATCGTCAGCACAAGGCCGAACAGGACCGAAATGCGAAAGCCATAGATGAGCCGGGCCAACACGTCGCGCGCCTGATCGTCGGTGCCGAGCCAGTGCCGTACGTCGGGCGGGGATGGCGCCGGTTGCGTGAGGTCGTTCGCAACCGTGTTGTAGCTATAGGGAATAAGCGGCCACACGGTCCATCCTTTGGTGGCGATCAGCTGCGCGACCGCCGGATCGCGGTAGTCGGCCGTCGTTGGGAAGAATCCGCCGAAGGTTGTCTCGGGGTAATCCTGCAACACAGGCACATAGAGTGCGCCGTTGTACGAGACGAGCAGGGGCCGGTCGTTGGCGACGAACTCGGCGAAGAGCGTCACGATGAAAACGACGAGAAAAATCTGATAGGAGCGAAAACCGCGCCGATTTGTACGAAAATTTGCGAGCCGCCGCGCATTGATTGGCGAAAGGCCGATCCGGAAGCCGAAAATGCGCACTTCCTCGACCATCTCAGGTCTCCCTCGTCTCGAAATCGATTCGCGGGTCGACAACCGTATAGGTGAGATCGCCGATCAGGTTGGTGAGGAGGCCGAGAAGCGTGAAGAAATAGAGATTTCCAAACATCACCGGATAGTCCCGCCCGATCGCCGCCTGGTAACCGAGGAGTCCCATGCCGTCGAGCGTGAAGATCACCTCGATAAGCATCGCACCAGTGAACAGGATGCCGATAAAGGCGCCGGGAATGCCCGAAATTACGATCAGCATGGCGTTGCGAAAGACATGGCCATAGAGCACGCGCCGTTCGCCGAGACCCTTGGCGCGCGCCGTCAGCACATACTGCTTGTTGATTTCGGCGAGAAACGAGTTCTTGGTGAGAATCGTCAGCGTGGCGAATCCGCCAATCACCAGCGAGAGGATCGGCAGCGTCATATGCCAGAAATAGTCGAGGATCTTTTGGACGAAATCGAGATCGCTCCAGTTCTCGGAGACGAGGCCACGAAGCGGAAACCAGTCGAGGAAACTTCCGCCGGCAAAGAGCACGATGAGCAGGATGGCGAATAGAAAGCTTGGAATCGCGTAACCCACGACGATCACGGCACTTGTCCAAAGATCGAACGGTTCGCCGTCCTTGATCGCTTTCTTGATGCCGAGCGGAATCGAGATCAGATAGATAATGAGCGTCGACCACAGGCCGAGGGAAACCGATACCGGCATTTTCGACACGACGAGGTCGACCACGCGATTATCGCTGTAGAAGCTTTTTCCGAAATCGAAACGAAGATACTTGCCCATCATCAGGACGAAGCGCTCCCAAAGCGGCTTGTCGAAACCGAATTGCCGCTCAAGCTCCTTGATGAGCGCTGGATCGATACCGCGCGCGCCGCGGTAATTGCTGGCATTGCTGCCGGGCGTGGGGGCGGGGGTGCTCACGGTCTCGCCCCCCGCACCGGTAAAGCGCGCGGTAGCGCTTACAGCCTGACCCTTGACCTGGGCGATGATCTGTTCGATCGGCCCGCCAGGTGCGAGCTGGATCACGAGAAAATTGATCACCATGATCCCGAATAGGGTCGGGATAATCAGCAAGAGGCGTCGGACGATATAGGCTAGCATCGATCGCGAAGCGCTCCTCGGCGCGGCTCTCTGTCGCCGGCTCGCTACTGCGTGAGCGCCGCCGCCTTGGCCGTATCGACCCACCAGTTGTCGAAGCCGACATCGTACTTCGGCGCGATGCTTGGCCGACCGAATTTGTCCCAATAGGCGACGCGGAAATAGCTGATGTGATAGTGGGGGATGACGAAATAATTCCACAGCAGAACCCGGTCGAGCGCGTGAACCCGCGTCACGAGGCTTTCCCGATCGGGCGAAGCAATAACCAGTTCGATCAGATTATCGATCGCCTTGTCCTTGATTCCGATGAGGTTGTCGCTGCCGGGTTCGTCGGCGAATTCGGAGCCCCAGAATTGGCGCTGTTCATTGCCGGGCGAAAGCGACTGTGGAAATGCCGCGACCGTCATATCGAAATCGAAATGGTCGAGGCGGTATTTGTATTGCGAAGTGTCGACGGTGCGGATGCGGGCATCGATGCCGAGCCGTTTCAGGTTCTGGACGAAGGGTTGAGTAATACGCTCGAACGCGGGCTCGACCAGAAGAATTTCGAAGGCGAACGGCTCGCCCTTTGCGTTCGTCAATTTGCCGTCCTTAATGCCCCAGCCCGCGTCCTGGAGAAGTTTTAGCGCGATCTCGAGGTTGGCGCGGATATTGCCGGAGCCATCGGTCTTCGGCGCTTGATACTCCTTGGTGAAGACTTCGGGCGGGATCTCGTCCTTGAGCGGCTCCAGGACCTTGAGTTCCTCCGGGGTCGGCAGGCCGTGGGACGCGAGTTCGGAGTTCGAAAAATAGCTCTCGGAGCGCGTGTACTGATTATAAAAAAGGTTCTTGTTGCTCCATTCGAAATCGAAGGCGTAGGCGAGCGCATCGCGCACGCGCGGGTCCTTGAACAGGTCGCGGCGTATGTTGTAGGCGAAGCCTTGCATGCCCTGGTTTTGCTGGTTCGGGATTTCGACCTTCTTAATCCGCCCGTCACGCACCGCCGGCACATCGTAGCCGGTCGCCCAGAGCTTCGAGTTGTTCTCCTCGCGGAAGTCGTACTTGCCTGCCTTAAACGCCTCAAGCTCGACGTTCTCGTCGAGATAATAATCGGTCCGGATCCGATCGAAATTGAAGCGTCCCTTGTTGACCGGCAGATCCTTTGCCCAATAGTCCTTGTTGCGCTCGAGCGTGATGGAGCGACCGGGCTCGACCGACGTCACGATGTAGGGGCTGCTGACAAGTGGTGGTTCGAGAGTCGTCTTTTCGAAATCGTGGGTCTCGTAATACTTCTTGGACAGTACCGGAAGCTCGCCCACGATAAGCGGGAGCTCGCGGTTCTCACCGGGAGCGAAAGTGAACTTCACTTTGCGGTCGCCGATTTTCTCCGCTTTCAGCACGCTCTGATAATAGATCCGAAAACGCGGGTGCCCTTTCGATTTGAGCGTATCGAATGTCCAGACGACGTCATCCGCCGTGATCGGGGAGCCGTCGTTGAAGCGCGCCTCGGGCCGGATCGAATAAGCGACCCAAGTACGGTCCTTTGGCACCTCGATCGTCTCGGCGATCAGCCCATATTGGCTTTCCGGCTCGTCCGAACTCCCTACGGCTAGGCGATCGACTGGCACGCCGGCGGAATTTCCCTTGAGAATGAATGGGTTCAGGCTGTCGAAGGTGCCGAATGCTGCGGTGCGCACCTCCCCACCCTTGGGGGCATCCGGGTTCACGTAGTCGAAATGGGTGAAGCCCGGCTTGTACTTGGTCTCGCCATACATCGCGATCGAAGGGCCGGATTCGACGTCATCGGCCGCCAAGGCCGTCGGCACGAACGAAAGCACGGCCAAAGACAAGGCCGCGGTGGCAAGATGGCGCATATGTTGCCTCGTGATCTTTTGTTTCATGAATGAAGCCTCACGAACCGGGTTCGGCAGCCCTCAGAGAATGGGCATTTCCGGCCACCGCATCAAGCCCGGGAAGATCAGGTTGCTTTGCCCGGAGATTGCGCGACTGGGCGGCCGCTCCGCCGGATTGATGCTGGCCGCCGGCAAATTCAGCCAGCGAGGCACGCAAGGGCGGCGGCATGGCTTCGGCGGTCGCCCGCGGCGATGACCCGGCCATCGGAATGGAGGCTCAGGGGACGATTTTGCCAATCGGTGACGATCCCGCCGGCACCCTCGAGCACCGGCACCAGGGCGCAGAAATCAAAAACCTTGAGCCCACTTTCAACGACAAGATCGGCCCACCCGCTAGCAACCAGTGCGTAGGCGAAGCAATCGCCGCCAAAGAGGGTTAGTTTGACCGCCTTGCGTACCCGCTCATAAGCCTCCCTGTCATGCGCGTTCTCGAACATGTAGGGCGAGGTGGTGTAGACCACCGCCTTGGCGAGGCTTTCGCAAGCGCGCGTCGTGACGGGTTTGCCGTTGAAAAGCGTCGGGCGGCCTCTGATGCCGACCCAGCGCTCTTGCAAGGACGGATGGTTGATAATTCCAATGATAGGCTGGCCTTTGTGAAGAAGAGCGATGAGCGTGCCGTAGAGTGGCTTTCCCGTCACGAAGGATTTGGTTCCGTCGATCGGATCGAGCACCCAAACATAGTCGGCATCGGTCCGAGTCGGCGCAAGTTCCTCGCCGATGATGCCGTGATTGGGAAATGCGGCCTCAATCAGCTCGCGCATCGCGGCTTCGGACTCGCGGTCAGCAATCGTGACAGGCGACGCGTCCGCCTTGTCTTCGACCGTGATCGCCGTACGGAAGTAGCGCCGCACGATAGCGCCGCTCTCATCTGCAAGACGCTCGGCTAGGTCAGCAAAGCGATCGAGGTCCGCTTGCTTCATGGCAACGAAGGGGTGCCGAACTCACGCATAATCCCCGGGCGGCTGACATGCCCTGGACGAGTGACGGCTATCCGATTTCTGGCGACCACGGGGTCTACTGCGGTAGCGGCAATGGCTTGTCGCTGAGCGTATTGAGGTACGCGATGACGTCCGCGCGTTGCTGGTCGTTCTTGATGCCGGCGAACGTCATCTTGGTGCCGGGTACGAGCTTGCCCGGTTCGTAGAGCCATTTATTGAGCTCGTCGAACGTCCATTCGCCGCCAAGTTTCTTGAGTCCATCCGAATATTGAAAATTATCTTTTCCCGCCACCTTGCGGCCCACCACCCCGTAAAGGTCGGGGCCGATCTTCGCACCCTTGCCTTCCTCGAAGTTATGGCAGGTCTGGCAGACCTTGGCGGCCTTTGCACCCTCGGTAGGGTTCGCTTTGGCGAGCATAGGTCCGATCTCGGCCGGACCCGCGGGCGCATTCGCTTGCTGCGTCGGCGCTGTACCCTCGGGTGTTGCGACCGCAAGGACCGAGTGCGCGCCTTCGGCGGGTTCGGGGACCAGAAAATTGCCGATGTGGCCGATCACGGTCACGATGAGCAACGTCATCAGCACCGCGCCGGCGATCTTGTTGAACTCGAACGAATCCATGGATTCCCCCAGCCAATTCGCCTTGCATTCTTCCGCCAAGATGGCATCGCCCATGCCGGCTAAAACGCCTGTGAGCGCTCGACCGGCACTTCGGCATGACGTCCCTCGGCGTTACCGGGGCGTGGCCCCTGTCGATAAATCGATTCCGCTCCGTAGGCAACCGTTATATGTTCCGGGCTCGCTTGCCCGATTGAGAGGCGCGGCAAAATGTCGCAATCGGATCCGTCGTTTAGTCATTGGAACCGGTCCCGCCCGGCGCGGAAAGCTACAACGTGACGGCAATGGTCGAACAAGCCGCGGCAAGGCCCCGAAATCCCATTATTTTGATACCGGCCCGGCTCGCCTCGAACCGGCTGCCGAACAAGCCTCTCGCCGACATCGCGGGCGAGCCGATGATCGTGCATGTCTGGCGGCGGGCGGTCGAATCGGATACGGCACCCGTCGTCGTTGCGGCGGCGGATCGGGAGATCGTCGACGTGGTCGAAAAGGCGGGCGGGCGCGCGATACTGACCCGACCCGACCACATCACAGGCTCCGACCGGATTTTCGAGGCGATCGAGCGTCTCGACGTCGAGCGCAAGCACGACGCCGTCGTCAACGTGCAGGGCGATATGCCGACCCTCGAACCCGCTGCAATCCGCGCTGTTTTCGAGCCGCTGGCCGAGCGGGATGTGGACATCGCAACCCTCGCGACCGAGATCGTGCGCGAGGACGAACGTAGCGATCCGAATGTGCCCAAGGTGGTCGTGGGCCTCGCTCCCGGCCAGCGCATTGGCCGCGCCCTCTATTTCAGCCGCGTGACCGTGCCCGGCGGTGAGGGGCCCCATTATTTCCACATCGGCATCTATGCGTATCGTCGGCCGGCCCTCGAGCGCTTCGTCAAGCTGAAGCAAGGTGTGCTCGAGGACCGCGAGCAACTCGAACAGCTGAGAGCGCTCGAAGCCGGCATGCGGATCGACGTGGCCCTCGTTGACACGGTTCCGCTCGGCGTTGATACTCCGGCCCACCTCGCGCGGGCCCGGGAAATGCTTTCTGGCAAGGGGCGGGCCGGCAAGGGTCGGGATTGACTCGACCCACCTGCTCGAGGCCGCCACAGGACGCGATGCCGGACAAGACCGATCCCGAAAAACTGATTTCATTCCAAGGTGCTTCCGGCGCCAATTCGGACATGGCGTGTCGAATCGTCTTTCCCGAAATGACCACCCTGCCGTGCGAAACTTTCGAGGAAACCCTAGCCGCGGTGCGCGAGAAGCGCGCCGCCTATGCAATGATCCCCATCGACAATTCGGTTGCAGGACGAGTCGCCGACATTCACCACCTGCTGCCCGAATCGGGCCTTCACATCGTCGCGGAGCACTTTCAGCGCATCAATCACAATCTCGTGGCCCCCAAGGGCGCCAAGCTTTCGGATATCGAGGTCGTGCATAGCCACGTTCACGCGCTCAACCAGTGCCGCAATTTCATCCGGCGCCATAATTTCAAGCCCGTGGTCCACGTCGATACCGCAGCGGCAGCGGCCGATGTCGCGCGGTGGAACGACAAACGCCAAGCCGCGATCTCCTCCTCGCTCGCGGCGGAAATCTACGGTCTGGAAATCCTGGGCGCCAATATCGAAGATGCGGACCACAACACGACCCGCTTTCTCGTCATGGCGCGGGCGGCGGTCGATCCCAATCCTGCGCGCGGACCGGTGATCACGACCTTCGTCTTCAATGTCCGCAACGTGCCGGCAGCACTCTATAAAGCACTCGGCGGCTTTGCCACCAACGGCGTCAACATGACGAAGCTCGAAAGCTACATGCTCGGCGGGCGCTTTACCGCGACCCAGTTCTATTCCGATGTCGAAGGCCACCCAAACGAGCGGCGTCTGAAACTGGCGCTCGAGGAGCTGAAGTTCTTCTCGACGAGCTTCGAGATTCTCGGCGTCTATCCGGCTCACCCCTATCGCTATCAAGCCGAGCTGTCGGCAGTTCGGTGAGGCTTCGGGCTACCCCCTTCTCAAATCGCGGCATGTCTTTTCCCGCTCAGTCGCGGCCAAGCCAACTCTCGACCAGTCGCCGCGCAATCGAATCGCGGCGCGGCAGCCGAAAGGTTTCGTCCTCGGGACTCTCGAGAAGCTGGCGGCGCTCGAACCACCGGGCATCCTCGAGTTCGGAGCGGTCGACGTCGATGCGGGTTGTCTCGGCGTCCGCGTGAAAGCCGATCATGATCGACGCGGGAAACGGCCAGGGCTGGGAGGAGTGATAGTGGACGTTCCCGACACGAATCCCGGTTTCCTCGAAGACCTCCCGCGCCACCGCCTCCTCGAAGCTTTCGCCCGGTTCAACGAAGCCTGCAAGGGTCGAATGCATGCCGGGCATCCATACCGCCTGTCGGCCCAGAAGGCACCGCTCGCCGTCGGTCACCAACATGATGACCGCGGGGTCGGTACGCGGAAAATGCTGGGTATTGCAATCGGGATTTATGCAGATGCGTACATGACCGGCCTGGGCGCTTCGCGTCTCGAAGCCGCACACGCCGCAGAATCTATGGCGCGAGTGCCAATGAACGATGCCGCGGGCATAGGCGAGGATCGAACCCGCCTGTCGTTCGAGGGACGGGCCATGGCGGCGAAGATCGGCGAATTCGCCCATCTGCCCCGTGCTCGCGATCACGCTGGCGGGATCTCCGATGTGCGAAAGGTCGAGGGCGATATGGGCCACGTCTGCGACCATGCCGAGCAGAATCACGAGCGCGTCGCTGTTCAAAAGATGTGCGGCCGTGTCGACAGTCGGCATGAGCGGGGCAGGCGGCTCCGCGGCGTTCGCAAAGGGGCGGAAAAGGTTTTGCGCCCGCCATACGGGTACCACCCTCGTGCGCGGGTCCCTGACCAGCACTTCAAGCCAGGCGTCTTCCTTGCGCAGATGGCTCACCCGATCGAGCCCGCTATGGGAATAAAAATTTGGACGCATCACGGTCGCGAAACTCGCACAGCTCGAGCGGTTCTGCAATCGCCCACACCGGGCCAGACCAGCAAACCGCACCTTCCCACGCGCTGTCCAACCATTTGCGACTCTGGCTATTGCGACTCTGGCGCCCAATCCTGATATAGTGGCGCACGGGAGGTTGGCGGCGGACGGGCTTCTCGCCAACCCGGTCAGGTCCGGAAGGAAGCAGCCGTAACGAGGTCGGCCCGGGTCGTTCGTCAGCCTCCCTGCCCAACGTTGCGGCCTCAAGACGCGGTCCGGGATCGAGGGTCTCGCGCGAACGAGGTCCGCACGAGCCAGGTCTCGATTGGGGGCCAGCTCTCGATCGGGGGAATTTCACCGGGCGTCATGACCGCAGATACCCTTTCCGGTGAGGCGACACCTTACCGCGTCCTTGCGCGAAAATATCGTCCTGCGACCTTTGCAGAGCTGGTCGGGCAGGAGGCAATGGTGCGCACACTTTCCAATGCCTTCGCGCAGGGTCGCCTGGCGCACGCCTTCATGCTGACCGGCGTGCGCGGGGTCGGCAAGACGACGACGGCACGGATCATTGCCAAGGCACTCAACTGCATAGGCGTCGACGGCAAGGGCGGGCCAACCGTGACTCCGTGCGGTGTTTGCGAGCACTGTGTGGCGATCGCCAATGACCGCGACGTCGATGTGATCGAGATGGACGCCGCGAGCCGTACCGGCGTCGAAGACATCCGCGACCTGATCGACGGAGTGCCCTATCGGCCGGTCGCGGCGCGCTACAAGGTCTATATCATCGACGAAGTGCACATGCTCTCGTCGAAAGCGTTCAACGCGCTCCTGAAAACCCTCGAGGAGCCGCCCGAACACGTGAAGTTCATCTTTGCGACGACCGAGATCCGCAAGGTGCCGATCACGGTGCTCTCGCGCTGCCAGCGCTTCGATTTGCGCCGGGTCGATCTTGGCGTTCTAGCCGCACATTTGGCCAAGGTGGCCGACGCCGAAGGGGCAAAGTTAGCGTCGGAGGCGATCGAACTCATAACGCGTGCCGCCGACGGCTCGGTGCGGGACGGTCTCTCGCTTCTCGATCAGGCGATTGCCCATGGCGCTGGGGCACCCACTGCGGAACAAGTGCGCGACATGCTCGGAATAGCCGACCGAGCGCAGATTCTCGACCTCTTCGATGACGTAATGAAAGGCGACATCAAGGCGGCACTGGCGCTCATGGCCGATCTCTACAAGGCGGGAGCGGATCCCGCTGTGGTGCTGCAGGATTTACTCGAGATTTGCCACTGGCTGACACGCTGCAAAATCGATCCAGATGCGGACGGTCCAATTTCCTCGGATGGTGCTAAGGCGCGCGGCCGCGCGATGGCAGCCGCCCTCGCGATGGCGAGCTTGAGCCGCGCCTGGCAAATGCTTCTCAAGGGTCTTTCCGAAACGCTGAATTCGACTTCCCCCCTTGCGGCAGCCGAAATGACGCTTATCCGACTCGCTTACGCGGCGGAGTTGCCGAGCCCGGCCGAACTGGTGCGCTCCCTCGGGGAATCCGGCGCGCCCACTCCGGGATCGGTGACGATGCCGGCCGCGGGTGCGCAAAATGCGGCATCCGCTGCGTCACACACCACAGCGACCAATACCGCCCCCACCATGCGTCATCCGACCGAGGCGTCCTTGGCGCGGCAAGCAATTCCCGAGGCCGGCGCCGCGGCACCGGAAGCCGCCAAGCCGCCATCGCTCGAACTCGGGACCTTTGAGGCGCTTGTCGCATTGGTCGAGGCCCGCGAGCCGATCCTCGGGGCCCATCTGCGCAACAACGTCCATCTCGTGCGTTTCGAACCGGGTCGACTCGAATTCCGACCGACGGAGCACGCGCTTGCCAACCTCGCTCCCCGCCTTACGACACACCTCTCGGAATGGACCGGGCGACGCTGGGCGATATCCGTCTCGAACGAGGCTGGCGACCAAACGCTCGCAGTGCGCTCGAAGCGCGAAGCCGCCGATCGGCTCGCCGAGGCGTCCGACCTGCCGCTCGTCAAGGCATTGCTGCAGAGCTTTCCGGGCGCTGTGGTCGAGAATGTCCGCGAACGCAGCGTGCAGCTCGACAATGCCACGGATGCTGAGGTGGGCACGGAGACCGGTGCCGATCCTCCCGACGATATTCCGATGGACGGCGATTTGGAGGCGTGACGACATGAAGAATCTTGGCCAACTCATGAAACAGGCGCAAGAGATGCAGGCGCGCATGCAAGCGATGCAGGAGAAGCTCGGAGAATTCGAGCAGGACGGTGTTTCGGGCGGCGGGCTGGTCAAGGTTGTCGTCAACGGCAAAGGCCAAATGCGTCGCGTGAAGATCGATGCAACGCTTGTCGATGCGAAGGAGATCGACGTGCTCGAGGACCTGATCGTCGCGGCATTCAACGACGCCAAAAGCAAGGTCGAGGCCCACGTGGCGGACGAAATGCAGAAATTGACGGGCGGGCTTGCCCTGCCGCCCGACCTCAAGCTCCCCTTCTAGCGCCGAGCGCCCTCGCCCGGACATGATCGGACCCGAGATCGATCGTCTCATTCGAATGCTGGCCAAGCTGCCGGGCCTCGGGCCTCGCTCGGCGCGGCGTGCCGCCCTCCATCTCTTGAAGCGGCGCGAAGCGCTGCTCGAACCGCTTGCGACAGCACTTGCGGATGCAGCCAAGCACGTCCGGGCCTGCTCGCGCTGCGGTAATATCGACACAACGGATCCATGCACCATTTGCGCCGATGCGCGCCGCGATTCGAGCGTGCTCTGCGTCGTCGAGGAGGTGGCCGATCTTTGGGCGCTTGAGCGTGCGGGTTTATTCAAGGGCCGCTATCACGTTCTGGGCGGAACCCTTTCCGCGCTCGACGGCGTCGGGCCGGATCAGCTCAGTATTCCGCGTCTTGTCCAGCGTGTCAGGGAAGAGCGCGTCAGCGAGGTGATCCTCGCAACCAACGCCACCGTCGACGGTCAGACGACGGCGCATTACATCGCGGATCGACTGGCAAGCCTCAATATCACCGTCACCCGCCTCGCGCATGGCGTGCCGCTCGGGGGCGAGCTCGATTATCTCGACGATGGAACGCTCGCGGCGGCACTCAAGGCACGTCGGCCAGCTTAACATCGAGTGCAAGATCGAGTTGAGTCGTTCGCCCCGTCCGGTCGGCTTCGTTGCGTTACGCGCTAAGAACGCGCTCGGATCGGAACAGCGGGCGTATCTCGGCTCAATCCGGTCGAAGCCTCCTGTGGCGAATCCGAAATCCGCCACATCTGGGTGCGGGACCGTGAGCGAAATTCCGATTCAATGCCACACTAGAATGTGATCTCGACCCGGCGATTCCGAGCTTCGCGCACGCCAGGTGGAGTCTCGACCGCTGGATCGGCCATTCCCTTGCCGGCGATTTCCATTTGATCCGGTGCGATGCCCAGGCGGATCAGCTCGGCCTTGACCACGTTCGCCCGGCGAAGCGACAGGCGAAAGTTGTATTCCTCCGTTCCGACGCGATCGGCGTGCCCCGTGACGCGGATCAGCGTCACCTCGGACTCACGGATGCCCGCCGCTGCCTGTTCGATCACCATACGGCCCCCCGGCGTGAGATCCGACTTGTCGAAGGCGAAGAACACGACGTAGGAGCGCTCGGCGGGTTTGGGCGGCGAATGCGACGTGGCGGCCGCCGATTGAAGGGTGGCGTCGGGTTCGGAATTTGTGTCGGACTGGGTTTGCGCCGCCGCAATCGTGGCGAAGGGGGCGCTGCCGGTCCTCGCGGCGACCGGGCTCGCGACCGAGGTCCCATGCTCAAAACTGTAGCGCAACCCGAGGGTCAGGGTGTGCGCGTCGTATTCTCCGCTCGTGCGCGCGCCCGACTCCGTGCGGATCGAAACCGGTGTCGTGCGGAAATATCGATAATCCGCGGTAAGTGCGAGGTTGCTATTGAGGTTGTAGGCGATGCCGGCGATGCCCTGGTAGGCGAAGGCCACGTCGCTGTCGTCCGTTCCCGTGCCGCCCGAAGGCGAGAAGGTGTAGCCTACGCGCGCGACGCCGACGCCAGCGCCCACATAGCCAGTATAGGACTCGCTGATTGGGATGTCGTAAAGGACGTTTCCAAGACCGCCGTACTCGGAGACATGCCCCACGCTCGATACACCGTCAACGGTCGCGGTTGTCCCGCGACGCCAATTCGCCTCGGCTTCGACCCGGATGCGATCCGGAAAGGCATAGCCGACGGAGCCGATCAGCGCCGCTCCGACGTCGCGGTCGATATTCTCATCCACCCCGTCGCCTTGGAGCTTGAGGGTGCCAGGAAGCTGGGCGCCCGCCGAACCGGAGACATACGGCCCGGGTGTTAGTTGTTGACCGAGTGCAGTCGAAGAAGCCGCGATTGTTGTTGCAAGTGCGAGTGCAAGTATTCGCAGCCGCAAACCTGACTCTATTTTCATCGGAAGATATTTCATTAGTATATTTTAATATACCTACGCTTCAGTTTACTCACCGCCAATAATTAGCAAAACTTATACGCCACGCAACAGGTATTTGTGCGGCACGAAGCGTCACCGAATTATATTTGGGCCCGGAAGAGGCGATTGCCGGCGTTTAAAGTTCGCGGATCCTGCCTTGATTCACGCTGTCGGGCGCCCGTTCGGGCAGCGGCATCGCGTCGGTTTCTCCCTCGAACTCGAGGGCCTCAATACGCTCGGCTCGTTCGGTCACCTTCTTCGTCGAAATGCCGATCTGCCGCAGGTCTTCCACGGCTTGATTGAAATGGCCCTGGAGCCTTAGAGCGCGGTCGTCAAGCCGCCTTACGTCTTCGAGAAGCGTCTGCACTTCTTTTTGGATGACGTCCGCAAGTTCCCGCATGCGCACGTCCTTGAGCACAGCACGGATCGTGTTGAGCGTCGCCCAAAGCGTTGTCGGCGAGACGATGAACACACGCCTGCGGTAGGACGCCTCGACAACGTCACCGAAATTGGCGTGAAGCTCGGCATAAACCGCTTCCGACGGCAGGAACATCAGCGCCGACTCCGCGGTTTCGCCGGCGACGATATATTTGCCGGCGATATCGTCGATATGCTTGAGCATGTCGGCGCGGAACTGTCGTCCCGCCGCGATACGCGTCGCTTCGTCGCTGGCATTGCGCAATGCGCGGTAGCTTTCGAGTGGAAACTTCGAATCGATCGCGATCGGGCCGGGGGGATTCGGGAGTGTTAGAAGGCAGTCGACGCGCTTGCCGTCGCCGAGTGGCGCCTGAAAGCTATAGCTCGAAGGCGGCAGCACGCTCGTTACGAGATCCTGAAGTTGCAATTCGCCGAAATTGCCGCGCGTTTGCTTGTTCGAGAAAATCTGATTGAGGCTCACGACCTGGTTCGAAAGCTCATTGATATTGGCCTGTGCGGCATCGATCTTGGCGATGCGCTCGCGGAGTTCGCCGAGGGAGGTCGCCTGGGCGAGTGAGTTCTTCTCGAGCGTTTCGGTCACCCGCGCGCTGACACGATCGAGGCGCTCTTCCAGCATTTTGCCGAGAAGGCGCTCCTGAAGCTGGAGGCGGTCGGACATCTGGGCGAGGCCGCTGGTCTGAGCACTCGCCATTTGGCTCAGGCGGCCGGCGATTTCGCCGATCTGTCGGCTAGCGTCCGCCGCGCCCCGCCCGCCACGAAGAATGAAAGCGAAAACGATCGCGACCGCGAGCAGAACGATGCCGGCAAGGGCGACGAATTGGATGCTCATAGCCGCGGCCTCTCCATCAGCCGATTGCGGCCACATTACCACGCAGGCCTTGCAAGGCGCGACGGTTGGCAACGCCATAGTGCCGCGAGTCGACGCGCCATCACGCGCTCAGGAGTCGCTTGACGTTGCATCGCCAAAGCCATACCTAAGCGTAACCTAACGGTTTGGAACCGTTCCAAGGAGTTGGGACTGCTCGGGAGCGGCCACGGGACCATGGCTATTTTGTCGATCATCACGGCACCTGATCCGCGCCTCAAAATCAAGTGCAAGCCTGTTGAGCGCGTGGACGCTGGCGTGCGCAAGCTCATGGACGACATGCTGGAGACCATGTACACGGCCCCCGGCATCGGGCTCGCTGCACCCCAGGTCGGCGTGGCGAAACGCGTCATCGTCGTGGATTGCTCGAAGGACGAAGACAAGCCAGCACCCTATTGCATGGCGAATCCCGAGGTCCTCTGGACGTCGGAGGAACAGGCGAGCTACGAAGAGGGCTGCTTGTCCTTGCCCGATCAATATGCGCCGGTCACCCGGCCGGCGCGTTGCCGGGTGCGCTACCGCGATGCACAGAACGAAATGCGTGAAACCGAGTTCGAGGGCCTGCTCGCGACATGCGTCCAGCATGAAATCGATCATCTCGACGGCGTTCTGTTCGTCGATCACATTTCGGCCCTGAAGCGCGGCATGATCCTGCGCAAGCTCCAGAAAACGAAGAAGCTCAAGGACGCGGTGCCGGCGTGACCTACGGCGGCGGAGCCGCTTCATGAATAGGCTTAGGCTCGCATTCATGGGTACGCCGGATTTCGCGGTGTCGGCGTTGACCGCACTTGTCGAGGCCGGCCATGAACTTGCCATGGTCTATGCCCAGCCACCGCGCCCCGCCGGTCGTGGCCAGCACGAACAGCGCTCCCCGGTCCAACGCTTCGCCGAACGCCGCGGAATCCCCGTACGCACCCCGAAATCACTCCGCGAGTCTTCGGAACAAGCCTCGTTCGCCTCGCTCGACCTCGACGCCGCCGTGGTCGCAGCCTACGGCGTCATCCTGCCCAAGGCCATGCTCGCTTCCCCCCGGCTCGGCTGCCTCAACATCCACGCCTCGCTCCTGCCGCGCTGGCGCGGGGCGGCCCCGATCCAGCACGCGATCCTGGCCGGGGACAAGGAGACCGGTGTGACCATCATGCAGATGGACGAGGGTCTGGATACCGGTCCGATGCTGGTTTGGGAGCGTATTGCGATAACGCCGGAAATGAATGCCGGCGCTCTTCACGACTTGCTCGCGAAGTTGGGCGCGCGGCTGATTGTGGATGCGCTCGACGCACTCGCGGCCGGCCGCTTGGCACCCACCGCCCAGCCGACGGCGGGTGTCATGTATGCCGCGAAGATCCGCAAGTCTGAGACGCGCCTCGACTGGACGCAGCCGGCTCAATCCCTTGCCTGCCGGGTTCGCGCCTTCAGCCCCACGCCGGGGGCGTGGACGGAGATCGCGGGAGAGCGTGTGCGGGTCCTTGCCGCCAGCGTCATACCCAATGCCGCGAGCGGCACCCCCGGCGCCGTGCTCGACCGCCAGCTTACGATTGCGTGCAGCCAAGGTGGCCTTCGCCTCGACGAAGTTCAGCGCGCAGGGGCGAAGCCGCTCAACGCGGAGGCTTTCCTTCGCGGGCGCTCGATCGCCCCCGGAACGGTACTGGCATGACGCGTTACAAGCTCACAATCGAATATGACGGGACGGGCTTCGTCGGATGGCAGCGTCAGGCAAATGGCCTCTCGATCCAGGAAGCGCTGGAAACTGCGGTCGAGCAGTTTTGCGGGGAACGGGTCACCATACATGCCGCCGGGCGGACCGACGCAGGTGTCCATGCGCTCGGCCAGGTGGCGCATGTCGACATCGCGAAGGACACGCGGCCTGATACGGTGCGCGACGCGATCAACTACCACGTGAAGCCTCATCTCGTTGCCGTGCTCGAGGTGGAAGTCGTGAACGGCACATTTCACGCACGCTTCTCGGCGCGTGAGAGGGCCTATCGCTATCGCGTTTTCAACCGCCGCGCACCGCTGACTGTCGAGCGGGGCCGTGCCTGGCATGTGCAACCGCCGCTCGATCTCAATGCGATGCAGGCGGGTGCGGCGCATCTTGTCGGGCGCCACGATTTTTCGAGCTTCCGCGCGGCTGAATGCCAAGCCGATTCGCCGGTCAAGACGCTCGACGTGCTGACGCTCGCGCGCATCGGCGAGAAAATCGTCGTCGATGCCCGTGCGCGTTCGTTTCTCCACCACCAGGTGCGGAACATTGTCGGCACGCTCAAGCTCGTGGGGGAAGGGAAATGGACTCCTGCCGACGTACGCCGTGTGCTCGAAGCGCATGATCGGCGCGAAGCGGGCCCGACGGCGCCGCCGGACGGACTCTATCTGGTCGAAGTCGTCTATTAGCGCATTAGGTGACCGCGAGCCGTGACGCGGCGATTTCTTGGATGACGATGCTCAGCACGAAATCGATCGCGACCAGCGCGGTCGCCGCGATGCCCGAAATTTCAAGTGCCGTCCGCGCCACGTACCAAAGTATGACGAGCGAGAGGGCGGTGACGCCGATGACCGCAAAGCTCGCGACCTCGCTCGGTACGAATTCGTCTGCGCCAAGGACGGCAAAGGGCAGGGCTAGCAACGCGAGCAGAACCCCCGCCCAATTATATGCGACAATATATCCGACGTATCGCTGGCGCCGGTCGAGCAGTTCGCACATGTAGAATGTGGCCAAAGGATAAGCGAATACGAGGATAAGATACGTGGACGCCTCGATCAGGAAGATCCGCGCCCCACTCGACTCGATGGGAACCGTCGTATTCTGAAGTTCGATCAACGTCATGATCGCGCGAATCGGGGCAACCAACACAGCCGAGAAAAACGATCGCCAGAAGCCTGCCTTCGTAAGGTTGAAGAACGCCATTCCGCTCCGGTCGAAGCGGCAGAGACGATAGGCGCCATAAAGAGCGTAGATGATCTCCCGCGTACTGATCATGGGCTGTCGAGGCTCACGACTTGGCGAAGTAATCGTCCAGGAATGCGCGATAAATCGCGGCGAGTGTTTTGATATCCGCGATCGAGGCGCGTTCGTCGACCTTGTGCATCGTCTGTCCTACCAAGCCGAACTCTACCACTTCGCAATGATCCTTGATGAAGCGCGCATCGGAAGTACCGCCGGTCGTGCTCAGTTCGGGCGTCATCGCCATTAAGCGCTGGATCGAATTCGAAACGAGATCGCTGAGGCGGCCGGGGGGCGTGAGGAACGAGACACCCGAGACATCGAGTTCGAGAATGTAATCCCCGCCCACCGCGTCGAAGCGCTCGCGGAGCCAACGCTCGACGCGAGCGGGCGTGTGGAGATCGTTGAAGCGGATGTTGAAGCGTGCGCTTGCAGTCGCGGGAATGACGTTGTTCGCGGAATTGCCGACATCCACGCTCGCGATCTGAAGTGTCGACGGTTGGAAATGAGCGCTGCCGTCATCAAGCGGTTCCGCGATGATGGCGTTCAGCATTCGCACGATGCGGTGGGCCGCGTTGTCGGCGAGATGCGGATAGGCGGTGTGCCCCTGCACACCTTGTACCGTGAGCTTCCCGTTCATGCTGCCACGCCGGCCGATTTTGACCATCTCGCCAAGCTTCGAGGGGTTGGTCGGCTCGCCCACGATGCATGCATCGAGTGTTTCGCCCTTGGCCTTGAGCCAATCGAGCACTTTGCGTGTGCCGTTGATCGAGGGACCTTCTTCATCGCCCGTGATGAGGAGGCTGATCGAACCTCCGAAAGTCGTGCCGTGCGCATCGAGGAAGCCGCACGCCGCCGCGACGAAGGCGGCGATCGCCCCCTTCATGTCGGCGGCCCCTCGGCCGTAGACCTGGCCATCGCGGATTTCGCCGCCGAAGGGATCGACCGTCCATGCCTTGGCGTTGCCGACCGGTACGACATCCGTGTGGCCCGCAAAGCAGAAGTTCGGGCTGTCGGAGCCGAAACGGGCATAGAGGTTTTCGACGTCGGGGGTACCTTGGTCCACGAATTTGAGGCGATGGCAGGCAAAGCCAAGGGCGGAAAGGCGCTCCTCGAGGAACGCCAGTGCTCCGCCTTCCGCCGGCGTCACGCTTGGGCAGCGAATGAGCGCCTGGGTGAGCTCGACCGGGTCGACCGCGCTATCCTTCAGCTTGGCGCTCACGCCCGTAGCAGCTCGTTGATCGAGGTCTTTGAGCGCGTCCGCTCATCGACCCGCTTCACAATGACGCAACAATAGAGGCTTGGCGAGGGCCTACCGTCGTCGAAAGGCCGGCCAGGCAAGCTGCCGGGCACCACCACCGAATATGCCGGCACGCGGCCGGTGAACACTTCCCCGCTCTCGCGGTCGACGATGCGCGTCGTGGCGCTAATGAAAACGCCCATGGCGAGGACGGAGCCAGTCTCGACAACGACGCCCTCGACGACCTCGCTTCTGGCGCCGATAAAGCAATTATCTTCGATGATGACAGGTCCGGCCTGGACAGGTTCGAGAACGCCGCCGATCCCGACTCCGCCCGATAAATGGCAATTCTTGCCGATTTGCGCGCAAGAGCCAACGGTCGCCCAGGTATCGATCATGGTGCCGCTGTCGACATAGGCGCCCACGTTGAGAAAGCACGGCATCAGCACGGCCCCAGGTGCTACATAGGCCGAACGGCGCACGAAGCAGCCTGGAACCGCACGGAATCCTGCGGCACGGTAACGTGCGGCGTCCCACCCTTCGAATTTGGAACGCACCTTGTCGAACCAGGGCGTACCACCCTTCTCGGGACTCCCTGGGCCACCCGGAATGGGTACAGAATCGTTCAAGCGGAAGGAAAGCAGGACCGCCTTTTTGAGCCATTGATTGACGTGCCATTCGCCGCCGATCTTCTCCGCGACACGCACCTTACCGCCGTCGAGCGCCTCGAGCGCCTGGTCGACCGCTTTGCGTATCTCGCCTTGGGTCGCGGTCGAAAGCGTGTCGCGCTTCTCCCACGCCGCATCGATGACGTCCTGGAGTTCGGATTTATCCATGGGGTGCGGCTCCCGGGGCTCGCATGCGGCCGGCACAATGAGACAGGGGCTTATTCCTGTCAACAGAAGCCCCGTGATTGCGTGGGAGGAAATGTGTGGTGCTGGCGTGCTATCCGGCGGTTTTGGCGCGTTCGGCGAGCACGTTCTCGAGAAAATCCACGAGATCGTCGGCGTGGTGATGGATGTGGCTGCCCGTTTCCGTCGTCGAGCCATATTCGGTCTCGGTCCTGACGAGGATTGTGGTCATGCCGAGGGCATGGGCCGGCTCGAGGTTGCGCGGAATATCGTCGAATATCGCCGCACCGGCGGGTGCGATGTCGTGGCGCGCGAGGAGCGCGCGGTAGCATGCAAGCTCCGGCTTCGGGACGAAATCCGCCGCCGCGACGTCGAAAACCGCCTCGAAATGGCGTGCGACACCCAAGCGCGCCAACACTTTCGCGGCGTGATCGGCTGAGCCGTTCGTGAAGACGATCTTGCGCCCCTTCAGTCTTTCGAGGGCCGCATCGAGTGCTGGGTTGGGTGGAATGGCGCCGTGATCGATCCGGTGGACATAGTCGAGATAACGGTATGGGTCGACGCCGTGTTCGGTCATGAGGCCGCGCAAGGTGGTGCCGTATTCCCGGAAATAGCGCTTCTGAAGCGCACGCGCAGCGACGGGGTCGACGTCGAAATACTCGGCGATGAATTGCCCGATCCGTCGATCGACCTGGTCGAACAGCCGGCACGAGGGCGGATAAAGGGTATTGTCAAGGTCGAATACCCAAGTGGCGACGTGATGGAGGGGGACCGGGGCGGAGCGCATGGCGCTAAGGTGGCGGCATCCGGCCGGATTGGCAAGGAGGGCCCGGGTTAAGGCCGCATTAACGAGGCTTGGCCTAGGCTCCGGGACGATGGGGCTCGGCTACGCGGCGCTATTCGGCCCGCGGGCGAGTCCCATGTTTTCGCTGAGAGGGGCCCGACACAAGGATCATGTGGCGCTCGCGTCAATCCCCCGTTCCAGAAGATGCGCCTCGCGTCGGCGCTGACTTTCCAGAGCCGGCTTCGGCCGATCCGGTGCTGGAGTATCGGCTACGCGCGGCCCTTATCGAATCGCGACAGCGCTACAAGGACCTGGTCGAGATCTCGAGCGACTTCGCGTGGGAGACCCGGACCGACGGCAGCTTCGCATTCGTCTCGCCTCGCGGTGCGCTTGGCTATCGCGCAGCCGAACTCGTCGATCGTCCGGCGAGCGGCTTTGTCGTCGACGCCCCAAAACTCGCGGTCAATCCGTTCGAGGCGCAAGCGGCGGTCGAGGAGGTCGAGCTTGCCTTCCGGCGATCGGATGGCGCCATTGCCATACTCAGCGCTTCGGCGATCCCCCGATTCGACGACCAAGACCGCTGGATCGGCGCGCGCGGCGTCTGCCGGGACGTGACCGAAGCGCGCGCGCGGGACGCGGCCCTTGCCCAAGCGCGGCATCGCGAGCGACTCTTCGCGGTAATTGTCGCCGCGATCCGCGACGTGGTCGAGCCGGCCAATCTGCTTGCGACTGCGGCAGACGCGATCTTGCGCGCTTTTCACGCGGCCGGCTGCCGTATCTTCCGCTATGCATCCGGGCGTGGACTCGTACTTGCCGCGTCGGCCGGCGAACCGGCACTGCCCCCGTTGCTCGAAGAGGCGTTCGAGGAGGCGTTCAGGGGAGCCGATGCAGCCATGGTCGAGTATGGACGCGCGCTTGTGGCCGTTACGCGGCATCGGCGCGAGGCGAATGGCGCCCTCTATCTTTGGCGCGCCGATGCCGATGGCCCTTGGGACGTCGATGCGGTGGCCCTCGCCGGTGCGGTCGCAGGCCAGCTCGGCATTGCGATCGAGCAAATCGCCAATCACGAAGTTCTCGAGCGGCTGACGCGCACCGATCCGCTCACTGGGCTCCTCAACCGGCGTGGCTTCCTCGATCAGCTCGAGCGGCGATTGGCGCGGCACGCGCGTGCCGCGTTGAGTGCGGAGCGTGTCGAAGCAGCCCTTATCTACGTCGATCTCGACAATTTCAAACCGGTCAATGACCGTTTCGGCCATCAGAAAGGCGACGACCTTCTCGTCCATGTGGCTGAGCTTTTGCGGCAAGGGACGCGTGCTGCCGATCTCGTAGCGCGCCTCGGGGGCGACGAATTTGCATTGTGGCTCGAAGGTGTCGATGAAGCCGGGGCGCGAATTCGTGCCGGAGTGCTCCTCGAGCTTTCGGAGGCATTGGCGCCATTCTCGGCCGATGCCGGCCGCCCGCTCGGCTTGTCGATCGGGATCGCGCTCTATGACCCGGAATCGGGGGAGGGCGTGAATAGCCTCACCGCGCGGGCCGATGCGGCCATGTATGCGGTCAAGCGCGGCGGCAAGCGCAATATTTGCGTGGCCGTCGCCGCTCGGTCGGCGGAGGCATGACATGACGCGCGAATCCATCGCGGCGATGCGCCGGCGACTTGAGAATGCCGCCCTGCCGCTCGACTATGACGAGACCAAGAAGTTTCTCGTCGTTGACGACACGAACGTTCGCAAATTGCTCGCATCGCGCCGGGACGTTCCCCAGGAAGTTCTCTATTACCTCGCGCAAGACGCGATGCCCGAAGTGCGCGTGGCGGTCGCGGCCAACCCCGAGACGCCGATCCAGGCCGAATTGCTGCTGAGCCGGGACGCGAGCGAGGATGTACGCTTCGCACTCGCGGGGAAGGTGGCCCAGGTCGCCGGTGAGCGCAGTGCGGACGGTCGGCCCGGTCGCACGAAGCTTTTCTTCGAACTCCTGAAAGCCCTCGCTCGGGATGAACTTGCCCGGATACGCCGTATCGTCTCCCAAGCAGTCAAGGATATCGCGAACATTCCACGCGATATCGTGCGGTCGTTGGCGAGCGACGCGGATCCCGAGGTTGCAGCACCGGTGCTCAAAGATTCGCCAGTACTTCGCGAGCACGACCTCATCTCGGCGATGCAGGCGAATCCCGCCGCCGCGGTCATCGGGGCCGTGGCGCAACGCGCCGATCTCGGTGCCGCACTCTCCGATGCAGTGGTGGCGACGGGAAGCGAGAGTGGTATTGCGGCACTTCTGGCGAACGACAGCGCGCAAATTCGAGAGGAAACACTCGACCTTCTGATCGAGCGAGCGGCCGAGATTCCCTCTTGGCAGGAGTCTCTGGTCGAGCGTCCTAAGCTATCTGCGCGCGCCGTAACCCGGCTCGCGCATGTTGTCGCAGGCACGCTTGCCGAGAAACTGGCACGGCGGGAAGACCTTGACTCGGGTTTGCTTGAGGAAATCGAGCGGGTGGCAAGTGTGCGCCTCTCCGGCCCCGACGCGGTCGGGCCGCGGCCGAGCCCAGGGCAGAGCGTCGCGCCGGCAGCCGGCGGGCCGGAAAGCCAACGTCCGCCGTCGGTCGAAGGGGCGAAACCAAAGCTCGAGGACGATGCGGGCAGCGTGGCAACGGCGATTGGGCGCGCACGATCCTTGCTCCTCGCGGGCGCACTCAATGAGGACGCGGTGGCGGGAGCGGTCGCCCAGCGCGACCGTCCCTTCGTCGCGGCATCGCTCGCCCTGAAGACGAAACTGCCTTTCGCCGTGGTCGACAAGATCATCGCTATCAGCAGCGCCAAGGGTATTACGGCACTGGTATGGAAGGCTGGATTCACCATGCGCCTTTCCGTGCAGCTTCAAACGCGCCTGGCGGGAATTCTTCCGAACAAGGCAATCTACGCGCGCGACGGCGTTGGTTTTCCGCTTACCGAGGACGAAATGCGCTGGCAGCTCGAATTCTTCGACGCGGCATAGGCAAAAGAGGGAAGATCGATTAGGAAGCCTGCTTCCGACATTCCGCAATCGTCGTCGGCATCCGGGATGAAGTCGGGGGCTGGGCAGCTTCTCAGGTCTTTCCGACCAGGGTGCCGACACCCTGCGCGGTGAAGATCTCGAGCAGGAGCACGTGCTGGACGCGGCCGTCGAGAATCACCGCCGCCTCAACGCCACCCTCGACCGCCGTCACGCAGGTCTCGACTTTCGGAATCATGCCGCCGCTGATCGTGCCGTCCGCCTTAAGTTCGGCGGCACGGCTGATGGTCATGTCCTGGATGAGCTCGCCCGCCTTGTCGAGCACGCCGGCAACGTCGGTCAGAAGATAGAGACGGGAGGCCTTGACCGCGGCCGCGATGGCGCCGGCGACCGTGTCGGCATTTATGTTGTAGGTTACGCCGTCGTCGCCGACACCGACCGGCGCTATGACGGGGATGATATCGGAGTTCCGGAAAAACTGAAGAACTGCCGGATTTATCCGCTCGGGCTCCCCTACGAATCCGAGATCCAGGACCTTTTCGATGTTCGAAGTTGGGTCGCGCACGCTTCGGGTGACCTTACGCGCGACGACAAGGTTGCCGTCCTTGCCGGAAAGGCCGACAGCAACGCCACCCGCGCGATTGATCGCGGTCACGATTTCCTTGTTGATCTTGCCCGCGAGCACCATTTCGACGACTTCGACGGTCTGCGCATCGGTAATCCGCAGGCCGTCGACGAACGAGCTCTGGATCTTGAGGCGCTCCAGCATGGCGGCGATTTGCGGCCCCCCGCCATGGACCACGATTGGATTGATGCCGATCTGCTTCAAGAGCACGATGTCGCGCGCGAAGCTCTGCGCGAGCTTTTCTTCGCCCATCGCATGGCCGCCATATTTGATGACGAAAGTCTTGCCGGCGTGCCGGCGCATGAAAGGCAGCGCCTCGCTCAGGATGCCGGCCTTCGCGAGCCACTCGAGATGGCGGGAGCGGGGGTCCTTGTGCATCATCGGCGGAGACTTTATCCGAACTGGTCGCCTGCTGCCAGTTCCGCGATGGAGGCGCGCAGTATTTCAATGCCTTCCCCGCTCGAAGCGCTCGTGACGATCGGCTTCGGCCGAGCAGCCGCGTGATCGGCGAGTTCGGCATCGATGTCGCGGGAAATCGCCGCGACCGCGTCTTTGTGGGTTTTATCGGATTTCGTAAGCACGATCTGGAAGCTCACCGCAGCGTCGTCGAGGAGCTTCATCGTTTCCCGGTCGTTGGCCTTGAAACCGTGGCGAGCGTCAATCAATAAAAAAAGACGCCGCAGATTGGGGCGACCGCGGAAATAGGCGCCAATAAGCTTCCGCCATGCAGCACTCTCGCGCTTGGAAGCTTTGGCGTAGCCGTATCCCGGCATATCGACAAGGAGAACCCTACCGCCAAGCTCGAAGAAATTGAGCTGGCGGGTACGGCCAGGCGTGTGCGAGGTGCGCGCGAGCGACTTGCGGCCGGTGAGCGCATTGATAAGACTCGACTTCCCCACATTCGAGCGGCCGAGGAAGGCAATCTCGGGAAGCGAAGCCTCGGGCAAATTGTCCGCGCTCGTGGCGCCGAAGACGAAATTGCACTGGGAAGCGAAGAGGCGGCGGCCCGCCTCGATGACTGCGGCGGGGTCGGCGGGTGCGTCCGCTCCCCTCAGGGCTTGACCCCCGCCCGCCGCATGATGACCCATTGCTGCGCGATCGAGAGGAGGTTGTTCCATGTCCAATAGATCACGAGCCCCGCCGGGAATTTCGCCAGCATGAACGTGAAGACGACCGGCAGGATCATGAACATCTTTGCCTGAACCGGATCGGCGGGTGCGGGATTGAGCTTCTGCTGCAGGAACATCGTCACACCCATGATGATCGGCCAGACGCCGATGGCAAGGATGGCGACCGGCAGAATGCTCAGGCTGTCGGGCAATGTCCAAGCAGGCAGAAGCCCGAAGAGATTGAGGACGGACGTGGGATCGGGCGCCGACAGATCGCGGATCCAGCCGTAAAACGGCGCATGACGCATCTCGATCGTGACGAAAAGCACCTTGTAGAGCGAGAAGAACACGGGGATCTGGATGAATATGGGCAGGCATCCCGCGGTCGGGTTCGCCTTTTCGCGCTTGTAAAGCTCCATCATCTCCTTGTTCATGCGCTCGCGGTCGTCACCGAAGCGCTCGCGAATCTTCATCATCTCCGGCTGCAACTTCTTGAGCTTGCTCATCGCCCGATAGGATTTGTTGGCGAGCGGGAAGAAGAGGCCTTTGATGATGACTGTTAGAAGAAGGATCGCGATGCCGAAATTGCCGACGTGTTTGTAAAGCCAGTCGAGCAAGAGGAAGATCGGCTTCGTCAGAAAGAAGAACCAGCCCCAGTCGATGGCGTAGGAAAGCCGCTCGATGCCGAGATTGTCCTGGTAGGCGTTGAGGAGTTTGACTTCCTTGGCGCCGGCAAAAATCATGCTCCGGGATTCAACGCTTTCACCTGGTGCTGCGGTCAGGCCGGCGGTCGATACGAAATAAGCTTGGTATGCGTTTTGTCCGCTTTTGGCATCGTCGCTGAAATGGGCCGAAACAGGCATGTTTTGATCGGGGACGACCGCGACGAGCCAGTATTTGTCGGTAAATCCGAGCCAGCCGCCAGTCGTCGTCACATTGACCGGCTCCTTCTGGAGTTCCTTGTATTTGATCTCCTTGAGCGTCTTGTTGAAGACACCGAGCGGGCCTTCGAAAAGGATATAATAGCTGCTTTCAGGCGGGTTGCCGTTGCGCGAGACGCGCGCATAGGGAAAAAGCGTCACGGCCGCAGCACTCGAGTTCTCGACGCGCTTATCGATCGAAATCATGTAAGCGTCGTCGACGCTGTAGGTGGTGACGAATCTAAGGCCCTGACCGTTGTCCCAGGTGAGGGTCACGGGAGTGGATGGGGTAAGCGTCATACGATCCGCCTGCCACATCGTGTCCTTGTCGGGCATTTTGATCCCAACGCCTGCGGCCGCGGTCCATCCGGCGTCGGCGAAATAAGCATCCGGCATTCCGGCTGGAGTAAGCAGCGTTATGTGCGGGCTGTTAGGGTCGATCGTCTCGCGGTATTGGACGAGCGTAAGATCGTCGAAGCGCGCACCTCTGAGCGCGATCGATCCTTGAACCCGCGGCGTGTCGATCATGACGCGGGGACTCTCGCGCAGGATTTCAGCGCGGTCGAGCGGAGCGCTCGCCGAAGGGGCATTCGTTGCCTGAGGTGTCGGTGCTGACGGCGTCGACGGCGCTTGCGGTGTCGCGAGCGAGGGAGCATTTTGTGAAATTGCCTGCTGATGAGCCGCTTGCTGCTGCTCGATTCGCGGCTTTTGAACAAGAAATTGGAAGCCGAGCACGATCGCGACAGAGAGCAGGATCGCGGCGATAAGGTTGCGCTGTTCCATCATGTATCGGATTCCAAAACGCTCAGTGCTAAGAAATCATCGAACTCAGCTGGCGGGATGCTCGTGCGATCGCACCTCGCCGGCATGTGACCCGCACCCAAGCGAATGCGGTACCGGGTCATAGCCGCCCTCGGCCCAAGGATGGCAGCGCAGGACCCGTCGTGCGGCGAGCCCCGTGCCAATGATGGCGCCATGGCGGCGAAGCGCCTCCAGCGCGTATTGCGAGCAGCTCGGCTCGTAGCGGCAGGCAGGCGGCAAAATCGGACGCACCAGGAGCTGATAGGCGCGCACAGCCAAGCTCAGGAGCCTAGCAACAGGAGTCATTTCGTGCCCTCGACCGTCTATGCATTGGGCAGGCGGACTTTTACACCCTTCGCCTTGACCAGTCACCCCTCACGGCAAGCAATCTTTTTCGCTGCTGGGTCAGCGGTTTTCGTCGCTCGCTACCCCGAGCCGGCGAAGTGCCGTGGCGAGATCGTCGACGAGCTCGGCGAAGGACCTTCGCAGCGTTTCGCCGCGTGCAATCACCACGAGGTCGTAGCCGGGCTTCGCACCGCCGGGAAGAAGCCGCCGAGCTGCTTCGCGCAAACGCCGACGCGCACGGTTGCGGGCGACCGCGTTGCCGACCTTGCGACTTGCCGTCAGGCCGAGGCGTATAAGACCGGCAGGCTCCACCGCCGGGTCGGCGTCGCTGCGCTTATAGGCCTGGAGGATGAGGCCGGGCGCCACCCATTTCCGGCGGCCTGCCGCAACCCGTAAAAACTCAGGGCGCCTCTTGAGGCGCCCGAGGGCCGCGGCCATGGGACTAGGCTGATAGCCGCTTGCGCCCCTTGGCACGGCGAGAAGAGACGACCTTGCGCCCGCCAACGGTGCCCATGCGGGCTCGAAAGCCGTGCCGGCGCTTGCGGACCAGGCGGCTTGGCTGATAGGTACGCTTCACGAACTCTCTCCGTCGAATTGAGGGAGCCGTGTATAAGGCCGCCTGTCGCCGCTGTCAATTACAACGCGTAAGCTGCGACGGCGCGGGGCGCAATTTGATAGGGTTTGTAAGGATAGACGAAGCGAAACGGGATCGAGGGCGAGTCACAGTAAGGTGACTGGCGGGCGATCGTGCCCGGTGATAAGAGCCGAGCGTCGCTGCGGCAACGTCGCCGTCGGGGCGCGCAACATACGAACGAGAGAATTCTGTTGAGACGTGAGACCCGCCCCGAGCGAGCGATGCCGCCAAGCAAGCCTCCCGCGTCCCGCTGGATTCCCCTTGCCGTCCTCGTGATCGGCTTGGCGGCGTTCTTCGTGCTCGGCGGGCCGCACTATCTGAAATTCGAAACGCTCCGCGCGCATGACGAGGAACTTCGCCGCTTTGCCGAAGCAAACGCGATTCTTGCGGTGCTGGCATTCATGTCGGTCTATGCGGCGGTGACCGCCTTCTCGCTGCCCGGCGGGGCGATCATGACGGTTTTCGGCGGGTACCTGTTCGGCGCCTATCTCGGTACGGTGTTCGTGGTAATCAGCGCCACCGCCGGTGCGACCGTGCTGTTCCTCGCAGCGCGCACGAGCCTTGGCGCCTATCTCGAAGCAAAAGCCAGTCCCTTCCTCGAGAAGATGAACGCGGGATTTCAGAAGAACGCGTTGAGCTATCTCCTGGTGCTTCGGTTGGTCCCGCTGTTCCCATTTTGGCTCGTCAACCTCGTTCCGGCATTCCTCGGCGTGAGCCTGCGCACCTATGTGCTGGGGACCTTCCTCGGAATCATTCCGGGTTCGTTTGTCTATGCGCTTGTCGGCGGCGGAATCGGCGAGCTGCTCGCAAGCGGACAGGAACCGGAGCTCGACATTCTGTTTCGGCCGAGCATTCTCCTCCCCCTCGTCGGCCTCGCATTATTGGCCTTGATCCCGCTCGTGTATAAGAATGTGAAGGCGAGGCGGCGCTGAAACTTTCGTTCGTTTTCACGAAACCCGAGGACCCGAGACAGGTTCCATGGCGCAAACGCTCGATGTCGATATCGGCGTATTGGGTGCCGGTTCGGGCGGCCTTGTGGTCGCGGCGGCTGCAGGGCTTTTAGGGCGGCCTGTTGCCCTGATCGAGCTGGGCCGAATGGGCGGAGATTGC
>Ga0187766_10000207_pt1 | contig 31228 bp, 34 predicted proteins | sample 0216_QUI02_MP05__4_FD_132971 | JGI IMG/M metagenome (GOLD analysis project Ga0187766, IMG submission 132971) | Tropical peat soil microbial communities from peatlands in Department of Meta, Colombia - 0216_QUI02_MP05_20_MG | ecosystem: Environmental > Terrestrial > Soil > Wetlands > Peat ... | reverse complement strand
CGCCTTGTTTTGCTGCCCTATGCGAGCGAAAGGGCACGCGGGCGCGATCCTCGGCGGCCCTTCAGCGAAGCGCACGCAGCCCGGTTCCATATACGCCCTGCAAGAGAGGGTTGAGGATGTCGCCGCTCAATTAAAGAGGTCCGCTTCAGGTCGTAACCAGAAGTATCGGGCTGGCGACGTGAACGTCCGTTATGAACCCTAAACCGGATATTTAGGTGTGTGGTGTTCATTGTCCGAGATGTGCCAAAAAGAGACATCCAGCGGTTCGAGCCGTAAACGGGCAGCACGTGCGTCAACGAAGCCTTCAACTCGATCAGCGTGGATAGCCATCTCGTCATGGCTTTCACTGTTGCTGACTTGTCATGATGCACAGGAATGGTAAATTCGCTCGACGGCCTGTCGCGCGCAACGGTGAGACTTGAATGGCCCAGCCGCGCCAATCGTCTATGGGGTCCATCTTTGGGTCGCTGGTGCTGATCGCCGTTATTATTGGCGGCGGCGCCGCTGCCTTCGCCTACACGGCGGGATGGTTCACGCCTCAGCGTCTTACCCCAGATAAGATGGTGGATGCTCTGACGCCTCCCACTGGCGTGCCGCTCGGCCATCGCCGGAACCATGCCAAGGGTATCTGCTTTACAGGCATGTTCGAAGCGAATGGGGCCGGGTCAGCGCTCTCATATGCTCAGGTCTTCACCCGCGGTCAGTATCCTGCTTTGGGGCGTTTCAATCTCGCCACGGCCGATCCGAACGCGCCGGATGCGACGGTCCGGGTCCGGGGCATGGGATTGGAGATCTCAACGCCGGACGGACAGGAATGGCGCAGCGCAATGATCGATCCTCCATTCTTTCCAGTGTCGACGCCGCAAGCCTTCTATGAGCTGCTCCTCGCCTCGGCGAGCAAGGACCCGAACGCGATGAAGACATTCGCTGCTGCGTATCCCGAGATCGCCGCATTCGGCGCCTGGGCCAAGAGCGCCCCCTGGACCGGCAGCTATGCGGAAGAGCGGTTCAACAGCCTCAATAGCTTCATCTTGACTGACAATTCCGGCGCCGAACATGCGGTGAGGTGGTCGCTTCTGCCGACGGCGCAACCAGTCTCAGTCTCGCCTGATGATCTCGCAAAGCGCGGCCCCGACTTCCTCGAACAAGAGATTACCGAACGGGTGCGCGGCGGGCCGCAGCGCTGGACCCTGGCAGTGACCATCGCAAATCCGGGCGATCCTACCGCGGACCCGAGCAAGGCCTGGCCGGAAGACCGCCGCACCATCGAAGTTGGCACACTCACGGTGCAGCAGATTCAAGCGGAGCGGGACGGTCCATGCCGCGACGTCAATTTTGATCCGACCGTCCTGCCGTCCGGCATACGGACGTCGGACGACCCATTCCCGGCCGCACGGTCGTCCGCCTACGCGAAGTCATATGACCGTCGCACCGCAGAAAGCAGCCATTACCCTCGCACCGCGACGAACGCCAAGCCATGATCGAGCGCCACCAACGCTTCAACCCCTTGCAGCGCCTGCTGCACTGGTTGATGGCTGCCTGCATCTTGGCCATGCTCTTCATCGGCGTGGGCATGGTGTCCACGATCATGCCGAAATATCTAACGCTCGTTTCGATTCACAAGCCGCTCGGCATTGCAATTCTAGTACTCGCGTTGGTCCGCCTGGCGATACGCCTCCGGTACGGAGCGCCGGCGCTGCCAGTCGACCTGCCTGAGCCGATGAAGCTAGCAGCCCAACTGTCGCATTATGCGTTCTATGTCTTAATGATCTTTATGCCGCTGATCGGGTGGGGGATGCTGTCGGCGGCTGCCTACCCGATCGTGCTGTTTGGGGGCGTGCACCTTCCGCCGATCCTGCCGCAGAGCGACAGCTTGCATACGCTGCTCTGGAACGCGCACTTCTATCTTGCTTTCGTTTTCTTTGCCTTGATCTTGTTGCATGTCGCGGCGGCGCTGTTCCATGCGCTCGTACGACGTGACGGTGTATTCGATGCGATGGCCCCCGTGTCAAGCCACGATGGCGCAGCACCCGCCCAGTGACGGCGCATAGTAGGGGGCGCAAGATTCGCATTCCACCCAAAGCAGGCCTCGGTCTGGGCGTCAAGCGCACGGTTCTTAGGCGGTAGCGAGCGCCCTCAAGAGGCGACCGAATCAAAATGAATTCGACGACGTAGTCCATTTGGTTCGATGTCCGATATTGGATTTTGACTAGCGTTAGCACCTCCTCTTCACACTGGGGCGATCGCAGTACGAAGGGGATGGACATGCGTCAGGAGTCATAAGCGGTAGTGGCAAGCAAGGTGCAGGAATGTCCGCTTTACCTCCTAATGCAGAAGTAAGAGCAGAACTGCAGGTACGTCGCCGGTTGAGGATGCCGGGCGCATTTGCCTGCGGCTGTCGTCGATCCGTTGTGAGCTGCCTCTAGTTGCCCAGGTGGATCGAATGTTAGTGCGGCGGGCCTCTTTGGTCATGCCCGATGTCGCTGGAAATTCTCGCCTGACGCGGTCCAAATTCCGAGATGGGACGGGTCTGACCTGACCGGGCGTTTCTGAACCAGGCGATATGAGAGTATTGACCTGGAAAGGAGACGGACGATGGCGAAGAGGAGACTTGGACCGGAGCAAATCGTCACGAAGCTGCGACAGATCGAAGCGCTGAAGGGCAGGGCAAAAGCATCGCAGCCGCCTGCAAGGAGGATGGGACCAACGAACAGAGTTACTATCGATGGCGGAAGGAATATGGCGGACTTAATGTCGATCAGGCAAAGCGTCTGAAGCGCCTCGAGACTGAGAACGGCAGACTGAAGAAGCTGGTCGCCGATCTATCGCTCGAAAAGCAGGTCTTGGAGGATATCGCGGAGAAAAACTTCTAAGCCCTGAGCGGCGCCGGCGGGCGGTGGATGCAGCTCGGGAGAGGTATCGTCTGACCGAGCGCACGGCCTGCCGGATCGTCGGGCAGCCGCGGGGAACACAACGATATGTTCCCACGTGTAAGCCCGATGAAGATGCGTTGACCCGGAACATCGTCTATCTTGCCTCGACATATGGCCGCTATGGCTACCGCCGGGTGACGGCCATAGTGGTCATCGAAAAATGGCGTGTTCACTACAACACCCGACGCCCCCATTCTGCACTCGGCTACAGACCGCCCGCGCCGCTTGCCCTCGCGGCATATCCAGCCCATCTCGACCGGCCGTCGAAGATGCAATAATCTCCCACTATGCTTGGTACAGAAAATCGGTCAGGCCACCTGCAAACTCCCGTCGGAATTTGAGAGCGTCGTCGTTACACCGCACGTGTCAGAGCATTCGAGGGCGCGTGAGTGCAAAGATAGGTGATGAGATGCTTACGGACCCTGAGGACTCGCGTTTGTGGCCTTTTCGCGTGCGAGTGGCGCTATTAGCTCCCCCATTGACGTTCGTTGGATTGCTTGTTGTCGTGGGCATATCGAAACTGCTGTTTAATGTGCCAACAAACATTGATGGAACGTCGCTAATTTTTGGATCAGCGCTCCTCAGCCTTGCACCAATCGGACTCGTGTTGATCGATGTTGTGCTCCAGCGGGGCGCAGTCATCGAGCTCAAAGCTGCAAAGCTCGCGCTTTCACCGTTTCAAACTGCTCAGTCTTCCATGTTCGTGCCGACTAATGTTGGTGTGCCGACTCAACCGGTGTCGGATAGAGATACCATATTAATTATCGACACGCTGAGGCTTGCTGTGAACAAGGACATCGCCATCATTGATTTGGAACAGGGTAGCGTGTGGTGGGAGACGCGCTTGTTGATACTGCTCGCCGGTGCCGCGCGCTTGGGAAGGCCGGCCGTGATCGTCTTTCTTGCAACTGAAGGTGAGATTGAGAAACACTTCTGTGGGTGGGCACGCGCAGATTCGCTTCTGCCCTCGCTGCTGAGCGCGGATAGGCGATATCAAAAAAGTTATGCACGGGCCCGCGTAGCCGCCGCCCAATGGTCGCTAGTCGAACCATCCCTTCCGGGCTCGTTTCCGGGCTCGCCAGCGCCTCCATCTTGGATTGGCGGGCTCGCGCAGCAGCATGCGTGGATGGCCCATGACTCTCAAACTGGCTTGCCCAACGAGCTTGCATTCGAGCAGTTTCTTGCCGCAGATCTGTGGGAGTCAATCGAATTTCCGGAAGGTGGCAAAGGCATGACGATGGTTCGCCTAAATGAACTTTTTGCACCAGTCCTGCAGAAAGCCGTGATTGAGCAGGCTTGGTCAGATGAAAAGAGAGTCGAGGCGGTGGTGCAAGCACCCACCGGTTACATCGCGGTTACTCAGAATGGCAGTTTTGTTAGGTTGATTTCAAAGGAAATGGGAATCGCTGCGATCGTCGGCTCCCTCGTGGACAGGAAATTCACGCGGGCCGATTGACAGTAATTGAGGTGTCCAACCGGCTATCACCAGTGGCACAACAGACCCGGTGCCGCTCGCCAGTCATTGATCGAGAGCCTCGGCTGTATTTCCAGCCAAAATGGCGACCCGCATCGTGCACGAATGCTGAGTTGGCGAAAAAACGGACGGATATGGATGCCCATCCGTTTTTGCCAGATCGTTCGCGCGAAACTGGAAAGCGCCAGGCCTTTACGGGGATTAACGCCGCCCAGCACTACACGGGGTGATAAAACTCAATCAGTGGACCTTCTGCGCGACCAGCAACTCGGACAACCGGGAGAATAGCCCATCGAAGGGTCGCGAAGAGCCGGAAGAGAAATACTCCCGGTGGGATGACCGGGCCTGGGAACGGGGGAATAACTATCGTTACGTCGTATTTCTTTGGATTTGCTCCAGGGACAATGCTGGGAAAGCCTGGCACGACGAGATTCGGACCCGGACCGCTGACACTCTCAAGAAACGCATCCAACTGCCACGCGCCAGCAGCCGGGCCACCCACCGTGGCCCAGTGGAATGTCAGTTCCCAAGGGTCTGGGCCGTTTGGAGGCACCCCGGGACCTATCGTGATAAAAGTATCCGGGCCGGGCCCCAGGTTGTCGAGAATGCATACAGGCTCTGTTTCCGTCGGGAAATCGGGGTTCGCCTCGATTTTGAAGGGCAGTGGACTACCCAGGTCCACAAATTTAAAGGGAAATGAAGTAGCCATTTTCGCTTCTCCTTTTTTAATGGAGGGCCATATCAGTCACGACATCAATCACGAGGCTCTCCTTCGGAAATTACTCAATTCGCCGTCATTAGGCCCGGCATGACCGCCTCGATGGCGAGCGCTACCCGTAGCGCCTCAAGCGAAGACTGCCATCTTAGGGGTGCACTCTACACTGACACAGCAAATCGAAATCCCGTGTGAGCCGCTTCACATGAAGACGATTCTCAGTTGCTTTATGGACGGCAGGAGACATACAGCGCGGTGTCCATTTCGGAGATCGCGTACCACGCTCCGCCGAACATAGCGCTCGCCACCACTACTGCCCACCGTCCGAGCAGGGTATTTCTTGGAGGCGGCAAAAGATTATTTTATTTGGACTATGAGTTGGTGCGACAATATTGGGGCCGGGTCATTACCCGACATTCTGCAGATAGTCACTGGGTCGACCCGAACGGTCGCGATTTGTTGCTACGCGACACTGAAGACGACTGAACCGGCAAAATTGTCCCCAATGGAACGCAATGATACATTGGGAGATTGGAAGATTGTTGCCATGGCACATAAAATAAGGACCCTTCGTGGACTACTCGGCTTGGAAACGATAGTGCCTCTGCAATAGCGAAAGGCTATACACTAAAAAATCAAAAAGCTTTCGCCGGCGAACCTTGTTCGGCTGAAGTAAATTCTCCGCATTGTCTCGGGCGGCACTAGGAGAGGCTAGCCAGCAGAGGCCCGCCTCCCACCACCGGTGCGAGGCGAAAGTGTCTCATGCGGCGCCCGAAAAAAAGCCTACGGCTCATTGAAAAAATGCGAACAATTGAGTTGCGCAGGCAGAAATCTTCCCTTACTCAACCCACCCAATCTGTCTCGCAATTGCTGACGCCAAACACCTCAGCCTTCAATCGACTTTTGCAACACTATCGGCACCGTGCGAACGACGGCACGCGTTGCAAGGTCAACGACGGAAAGCGCGAGGTGGCCCGGTTCCTGCGATGTGACTTACGCCAGCTTGCCGTCGGGGTGGATAGCAATAGCATGCGGTTTTGGCACTACCATCGTGGCAACCACGCTCTGTGTTGCGGAATCGAAAAAGGCAATGCGGTCCTCGCCATAGGCGGCCACCAGTAGCAATCGACCGTTGGGTGTGAGAGCGACACCATTCAGCGTCTTGCCGACATCAATCATTCTTATGACACGGTCGGTGCTGGTGTTGATCACGCGTAGCGCCGAGGAGCCGTCGCCGGTGACGTAGGCCGTGCGGCCATCCCGTGTAATCACCATGCCGTGTGGCCCCGCGACAACCGGGATCGTGGCAATGACCGTGGCGGCGGCCGTTTCGATCACGCTCACCGTATTATCTGCGAAGTTGCCGACAATAGGCCTTGCGACCGGCGGCGGCGCAATACCGGAGGACAGAGTAACTGCGGTCGCAGCAAGCTGCAGCCGCGAGAGCCATAAACGAATGGCGGGGAACATGAAAATTTCCGCCATTGTGGTTTGGTATCGTGGTGTCCTCATCGACAGCGACGCGCTCTCATACGTGCCAAGCTCACATATGGTCTTGGTTATTCCCGCCAGAACAAAAAATTGGAGCAAGTGACAAGAGCAGTCTTGGCCTTGAGGATATGTGCGTTGGGCGTGCGCGCAAAAATACCCCGTCAGTTCCATCCGGGCGGATTGGGCTAACGGGGCGAGAGGAGAGCAGTCGACCCAAGCAGGAGTGGCCGGCCAGGGTCGGAGAATGACGCGCATCGCGCGCACCGGGGCTTTTATGTCGTGCCTATATGTCTCCGGCTGTTCAAAACGGGACACCCCTAGAAATCTAATCTAAGGGGTATCTGGCTGGGCGTCTCTGGTGGCGCAACCCCATGCTGCCTAGCCTCATAGGTACTCTTGCGCATCAAGAGATAATCGGCGCGCGCGACAAAGGCCGCAACGAAGCGGGGCCAGAAGAGGTGTTAGCTTGGTGGGGTGGGCGAGGCCGCGTCGCATTCAAGAATACCGTTCCTGCACGATAACGAAACCGCGACTTCAGCCGAGGTGAGAACGAGTGCCTCTAAGTTGGGCAATCTGGGCACGCCTTCCGTTTGCGTCCGGAGGCGTCTACTTCGGTGGTCCAGATGTAGCCGTGTCCGTCACATGTGCGGCAAACCTCTTGGCTCTCGGCGGCACGGTTTATTTCGCGAACACGTTTGGCAATGGCGTCGAAATCATCGGCGGCGCGTCTGGTGGTCAAAACGGCGCACCTGTTTTCACGGCGTTGGTGCTGGCTGAAGACATACGGTGCTCCCTTTCTTCAGAAAGGAACATTGCACCGAGACTATTTAAGGCACCTTTGAGATTCTTGGTTAAGATCACCGTCACCGGAGCGCCGGCACTACGTTAGAATCGGAAATGCCGAATGGCGCGCACAACAAAAGCTCCGCCTCAAAGGGAAAATGGGAGCGAGGCGGGGTTGAAGAGAGCGATTTGTGCAATCACAGCTCAGCAGCCGCAGGTGGTGCCGTCAGTCCGTGTTACCAGCAATATCCCACGACCCTGGGCGCCACCATCCGTCCAGGCAACGCGCGTGTTGCTGGGGGGTGGCAACTATAAGAGGAACGCCGAATACAAGATCGTGGGGGAGTGCCACGTTTTAGAAAAGCGCGACAATCCCCCAGGATTTGGCCGGCGCTTGCGCCAGTTCAGAAAACGCCCTACGGCAACGGCGTATAGAATTCAATTATTGGTCCGACCCCTCGCCCAACGACGCGAATGCGCTTGAGGGGAAGTTCGGCCCAGCGAATAACGGTATGGAGCCTGTAAAGGCGCGCGGTCACGGCCTCCAGGGGAGGCGGGCCGGTTGGCGCGGGGACGGCGTTCGCATCAATTCCAATGACCTGGGCAAACGCCGCGGGCGATCCTCCTGGAACAAGACGCGGGAGGGCTGGGACCGCTGGCACATGGATATTTGGACCTTCGGTAAGGCTTTGAAGCCAAGCGTCCATCACCCAAACGCCAGTGCGGGGCGGTCCCGCCGTCTGCCACCGGAACTCGATTTGCCATGGGTCTGGGTCTTCCGGAGGGTTCGGCGGCGGCGGCACGGCGTAGGTAACGATAAACCTGTCCAACGCAGGAGCTTCGCCTAGATTGGTCAGAACGCATACCGGCGTGACATCCGGGAAGTTGACGTTCGGGATTACGGTGAAGGGGACATCGAGATGTTCAATTTCAAGAGGAAATGAGAAGGCCATTTTATTTACTCCTTTAAAGGTTCGGCGATCACGAAGATACCGAGCATTAAAGCGACATCACTCACGACACTTTCCTCCGCCCGAGTTGCTTCAAACGGGGCACAAACAACGCCGCCCGATGTCACATTACGAACATCGCGTACTAAACCCCCTCGCGGACAGCGCCATAATGCTATTGTCCACGCGTGGCGTCTTTTTTGGAAACACTAGAGCCTTACAATAGTTCTACAATAAATTGCTGTGACATTATTGGCGCTGGGCAATTACGCAATATTCTAAAGTGTCCGTCGATAGAGTATTTGAGACAGGTGAGGCGGCCTTGTAATGGAGGCTCTGGCGCTATGCGGTCTTGGCCTGACGGATTTTTTGTACCAAGTTGAGTGAGACTACTGCTTTCGCTGTGTGGTCTCCAGAGGGCGAAGGAGGGGGTTTAAGGAGTGCGGCGCGGGCGGGCGATATCCGGGGATGAATGCGGCCTGATAGTGTTGTAGTGCTTGCGCCATTGTTCGATGACGATCTCCGCTTCCTTGAGGCTATAAAAGATTTCGCCGTTCAAAAGCTCGTCGCGCAGCTTGCCATTGAAGCTCTCGCAATATCCGTTCTCCCATGGACTTCCTGGTTCGATGTAGAGCGTTTCCGCGCCGACGCCAGCGAGCCAATTGCGAACCGGATGCCTGGAGAACTCGCTTCCCGCTGTTGATGCGGAAGCTCTATCAAGGCGAGCTTCCACACGTCGACGCTGCCGGCGCACTAAAGGAATTGCAACAGGCACGCGCCGAGCTTTCGCGCCTGCCCGTTAGGCGGCTGGTCTGGAATATCGAGGATCGCTCGAAGAGGCCTCCTTGGGGTGACGACATAGCCAGCACGATCACCGACCTCTCCAATTATTTCGTCACCTCGACCGGACGGGACGTGTTCGCGACGGTCCAGGAGATATTGGAAGTCGCCGTGACCGAGGGAGGTCCCGTGGCGGTCGTAAATTATTGAGGAGACTATCTCTTTTACGTGCACACCTTTCGCACGGTCCCGGCATGCCCGAGGGACGCATCAAAGCCGCGACGTCTTGGCAGCGCAAACCGCGGCGAGCAAATCGAGCCGTGTCGCGAAGTACTCTGCCACTGCCGCATTCGAATCATTTTTCGGCACAGCACCCACGATTACTCAAAGGTAACGAGTGCGGCACTTGCGGCCGGCACCGCGACGATCGCTTCGCGGCCCCGCCATCGAACAACCTCATGCTGATGCCGAGGCGTCCAACGGCCGAAAGGGTCAACGGCCGCATCGCCCAGTTTAACGTTTGCCGTCGCGTGGGCGGCGGGACCGTCGAGACGGAGGACCGAGGACTTCGAGAATGTGTGGCTCGCGTCGATTCGGAAAAGCATCCCCCGCGCCAGGTCCTTGTTAATGAGGCATGTGCGAAGCGCGCCATTCGACACCCGACAGGCGTAAGCCGCGAGACTGCCTTCACCACCCTGCATCCGCGACGGGACGAGCACACCTCGGCTTGCTCGTGCGAACATCAGGAGCCCGTAGTAAAGAGGCATCGCCCGGTGCTGTCCTCCGTCCCCGACGCCAATGGGTGTGTAGACCTTGTCGTCGCCGCCATGAAAATTGACGCCAGTGCCCCCCGCCGCCGCGATCTGCCACATCGCTTCAAGACCCCAGAGCGCAGCGCCGAGTGTGTTGCTGACCCCGGGGCGCCCGCCTGAGTAGACCGAGTTGATTTCCGCGATCCGAAAGGGCCGACGTGCCGCATTGCCATAGGCTTGAACCTCGGCAAGCGTGGCATCGAGATTGGGGGTCGTGCGCAACAGCTTTGCAAGGGTGACGGCTGGATCGGTCGCGGGACCGTCGGCATAATAATGCCGCGTCAGGAGGACAACCCCCTCCCCGGCCGCCTTCGCAAAGGCCGAAACCCAACCTGTCTCGGCGGCGACGTCAGGACCCGCGAATGGCGCCTTCGGAAGCACGGCCCGAATCGCATCACGGAAGCGTCGCCATTCGGCGACGAAAGCGGCGAAATCGTAAGTCGTCGGACGCACGCCCGACCAACGACCGAAGCCGTCGGGCTCATTGCCAATCTGAAACGCGAGAAGCCGCGGCCCGACCGCGCGCGCCACATAGGCCGCTTCCCCGGCAGCACTCGCGAGCGAACCGCGCGCAAGATTAAGACCGTAAATGAGCTTCCACCCAAGTGCCCGCAGCATATTCGCGAGCCGGTCGATCGCCTCCGGCGTTATCGCATAACCCTCGGGAATCGTCGCGGCACTGTTTTTTGCACGCCAAAAGGTACGTTCGCTCGTATTGCCGCCAATTCGCAAAACACCTTGATGTGACAGGGTCCGCATCAGGCCGATCAAAGAACGGTTCGTGGCCGTGAAATAGTCGGGCGACGACAGCAGTGCCGACTCATAACTCAATCCGATGAAATCGCGCGCAATCGCGCGTCCCGGATGCTCGTAATCGACGAATAGGCGGATTTCGCCGGATTCTTCCGCCCGCACGGGCGGAGCCGCGAGAAATAGCGCCGTCGCACGAGCCGCACGTTTCAGGAAATCGCGGCGCTTCATTCGATTCCGTAATTTTACGACTGTACCACGGCATGCCTTCGATCATCGCCGGCGCGGGCGGGCGGTTGGCTTAATTTCTGAAATCGAAGATTTTGTCGTTGCGGACGATGCAGCGTCCGCTCAGCACTCGGCCTTCCGCAATTGAGACCTCTACGGTCACGATTTGTTGTTCCGGCGAACGAGTCACGTTCGAACTGACAAGTTGGGTGGACCCACCCGATTGATCCTCACCGTCACGGAAGAGGGTTTCGGCAATACAGAGCTTGACCAGCTCCTCGTCCGTAATCGCTGCGGCCGCGAGCAGTTTTGTTGGCGAAGCGAGAAAAACGAGTGCGATCGCCAAAGCGGAGAATTTCGTCATGACATTATCCAGGCCTTCATCCGTTTGCCCGCACCCGAGTTTACCGAACCGGATGACACGTTGACAGGCCGAGAATTTTGCAAAAAGAATGTCGCGTCGATCCACGAAAGTGCAGCGGATGGAGCTTGCCGTCGATTCGATCGGGCCTGCCGCCGCGAGAGGAGGAAAATGTTAGCAGAGCGTTTATATTTTGGCGTTCTGGCGCTCGTCATGTGCGTTGGCGCTGCCGTCGCAGCACCCCCTGCGCCCAAGGGACCGCTCAAGGATTGGCCCTGCGGGAGTGTGTCCGTCGATGCGCTCACCGTCGAAGCCCTTTACACGAAGCCGCTTCCCGGCCCCCTGCCGCAGGCGGGTGCATGGCAATCCGATTCAGTGGTCAAACCGGTCGTCGAATTCGCCGCGGCACCGGAGAATAACCCCGAGCTGGGTATCGACCGCATTAAAGCGTTCGGCGGTACCGCGGACGGGCGCAAATCGGAGGAAATGATCCTCGTCCTCTCGGGGATCGTTGAGCGAACCAACACGCTGCGCCGCATCATCATCGACGGCATCGGCGATAAGGTCGTCAAGTCCCGTTTGTTGGCGGAAACGGTGGCGCAGGGAGACCGCGACATCGCGGCAATCCCGAACGACGGATCGAGCGCCGCCGACGAGCGCAAGAAAGAGCTTGAGACCGCACGCGATTGGAATTCGCGCGCACTTGGGGACACGGCGGACGATGCGGAACTTTTGTGCCATCGCCTCGCCTATACGGCGAAGAAGGCGCAGCGTCTCGCGGACGCCGTTCGGGATCAGATCGAGCGCCCGTAGCCGCGACGCAAGAGCTGGCCGGGCTGCGCCCATGTCTCTCTCATGAGGCGGTATCTTGGTGTACTACGTGTTCGTGGCGTGCTCGACGCCCGCAAGGCGCTATGTTAGGCTTCTTCTGAGGGGTTTGGCTCTTTCGGGCCGACAAGCAGCACGTATTCAAAGCAAGCGCAGCATTGGCCTGGCCGTTCGAAGGGCCGGGTGCTGCAATAACGTCGGAAGGTCGTCAACATGTATAAGACAGCGCTAGCGGCATTTGGTGTTCTGCTCGGCGTCTCAGGCGTAGCGATCGGTTCGACCTGGGACGACATTGTCAAAGCCGGCGATCAAAGCAAGAACTGGCTGACCTATGGCGGCGATCTCAGCCAGCATCGCTATTGGCCGAGCACGGCGATCAACACGAAGAATGTCGGTAAGCTAAAGGTCAAATGGATCTTCCAGACGGGCATTCTCGGCTCCTTCGAGAATACGCCGATCGTCGAGAATGGCGTCATGTACGTCACGACACCATTCAACAACGCCTTTGCAATCGACGCAGCGTCGGGAAAAGAGATTTGGCACTATCAACAGAAGCTGGGCACCGTGCCGCTTTGTTGCGGCCCCAACAATCGCGGTGTCGCGATCCTTGGGGACCAGCTCTTCATGGCTACGCTTGACGCTTCGCTCGTCTCCCTCAAGAAAAGTACGGGGGAAAAGGTGTGGGAGACCCAAGTGGCCGACCCCGAGATGGGCTACTCGCTCACGATGGCGCCTGTCATCTACAAGGACAAGGTGATCGTCGGCATGGGTGGGGCCGAATATGGTATCCGCGGCATGATCACCGCGTATAACGTCTCGGACGGCAAAATGGCCTGGCGCTGGTACACGGTGCCGGCACCGGACGAGGCCCAACCCGACGGTACAAAGGGTTGGGAAGGCGTTTATGCCGAGACTGCGGACGGCGTTAATCCACTCCACCGCGATATCGCCGCGGAAAAGGCGGCGGTCGCGGCCGGGACCTACAAGGACTCCTGGATGCGCGGTGGGGCCTCGAATTGGATGACCGATACGATCGACGTGAAGCGCGGCCTTCTGTTCGCAGCGCTCGGCAATCCCTCGCCCGACCTCGACGGCTCGATCCGGCCGGGCGACAACCGCTGGTCGGACAGCCTGGTGGCGCTGAACGCCGATACCGGCAAGCTGGTTTGGGCCTATCAATACGTTGCCCACGATGTGTGGGACCTCGACGCGGTATCGCCGCCGATCCTTGCAGACGTGAAGGACGATGGCGGCAAGGAAGTCCCGGCCGTGATCACGGGCGGAAAGACAGGCTGGGTCTATGTTCATAACCGGGAGACGGGGAAGCTTATTCGCCGCTCTCCCAACATGATCCCGCACGAGAGCCTGTTTGCGCAGCCGACGGAGCAAGGGGTGCGGATGCTTCCGGGCGCCAATGGCGGCGTTGAATGGTCGCCCGGCGCCTACAGTCCGCGCACCCACAACGTCTATTACGTCAATCTGCACCAGCCGATGACCTACACGGTCAAGCACGATCCGTGGGAAAAGGGCAAATTGTGGCTTGCCGGGGCATTCACGCCAATCCCCGGCGAGCAGCAGTGGGGGAATGTCGTGGCCGTCAACACAATGACGGGGAAAATCGCCTGGACCGCGAAGACGGAGCAACCGATGATCGGGGGTGCGCTTGCCACCGCGGGCGACCTCGTTTTCGCCGGCGAGGGCAACGGGCTCTTCAAGGCCTATGACGCGAGAAGCGGCAAAGTGCTGTGGTCGTTCCAGTGTGGTGCGGGTGTCAACTCCGCCGCCATGGGATTCCAGGTCAATGGCAAGCCGTATATCGCCGTCGCAGCCGGCGGCAACTTCCAGCTCAAATACAAACTCGGCGATTCGATTTTCGTATTCGGCCTCGAATGAAGAATAACCGCGCGGCGGCGCTGTCCTTCGAGACAGCGCCGTTTGCGTCGGTGTCGTTGCCCCTCGGGGATTCCATGTTAGAGACGCCGCACCCGAGGCTTTTCTTTCGGTCCTCTCATTGACATGTCCGTGGAGAATGGATGCGCAAGACGCTCGTGACGCTCCTTTTCGCCCTGCTTGCACCAAGCTTATCCCCCGCGCGCGCCGGCGAAACCCTGACGCCAAGTTGGATGAAGGTCGACGAGACGGGCAAGACGGTCGAGATCCAGCTTGTGGCCGGCTGGAACGCCAACGACGGTGCTTTGAACTTCAACGGGTACTATAAGGGAGACATGACGATTGTCGTCCCCATCGATTGGACGGTGAGCGTGAAGTTTTCCAATCACGATGGCATGTTGCCCCACAGCATGGTGATCACGAAACCGTTCGACGAACACATTCCCGAACAGGCGGGGCTGAGCGACTTAGCGATCAACCGCGCCTACTCGATCGATCTGGAGAGCGGCATCATGTCGAACCAGCACGACGACGTGAAATTCACCACGAAGGAGGCCGGCAAATATTGGATGGTGTGCGGGGTCACGGGGCACGCCCTTCAAGGAATGTGGGTAGGATTCGAGGTCGATCCCAAGGCGGAAAAGCCGCACATTGTCATTGCGAGCGGTGCGGAAGCCGGATGGCGCTAGTGTGGCGGATTTGAAATTCTCGAGTGTGGTTGCCGCCAAAATCCTCGGAATTTATATCCCACCACAATAGGCGGGCGGACTGCCGCGCATTCTGCACTCGGCTACAGGCCGCCCGCGCCGCTTGCCCTCGCGGCATATCCAGCCCATCTCGACCGGCCGTCGAAGATGCAATAATCTCCCACTATGCTTGGTACAGAAAATCGGTCAGGCCACTGCTTTTCGAGCGATAGATCGGCGACCAGCTTCTTCAGCCTGCCGTTCTCAGTCTCGAGGTGCTTCAGACGCTTTGCCTGATCGACGTTCAGCCCGCCATACTCCTTCGGCCATCGGTAGTAACTCTGTTCGGGGGTCCCGGCTTCCTTGCAGGCGGCTGCAATGCTTTTGCCCTGCCCCTGCAACACTTCGATCTGCCGCAGCTTCGTGACGATCTGCTCCGGTCCATGTTTCTCGTTCGCTATCGTCAGACTCCTTTCCAAGTCAATACTTTCATATCGCCTGTTTCACAAACGCCCGGTCAGGTCACATGAATGTCTGCTTTACCCCCAAACGCGGAAGTAAGAGCAGAAATGCAGGTAGGTCCGCTTAGTGCCAAACTCGGACATGCGAGATCCGGCAACTACGCTTACGAAGGTACCGGAACGGACGGTGAGCGGCGGAACTGAAATATCGATTGTGGACATCCAAGCCGCGCTTTCCTTTCTTGATGCTTTCCCCCCGCTAATCTAGGCCGGCCGCCAGGAAGCCACCATCGACAGCAATCGTCTCGCCAGTGACATAGCTGGCCGAGGGCGAGGCGAGGTAGATCGCGGCTCCGACGACCTCGTCAAGGTCGCCGAAGCGATGCATCGGCGTGCGCCGCAATGCTGTCTCCTTGCGTGTTTGCGACATCTTTGTTTGGTTGAGCGGCGTCATGAAGAAGCCGGGCGAAATCGCGTTCACCCTTACGCCGCGCGTGGCCCACTCGGCGGCGAGCGTACGCGTCAGGGCGAGCACTCCGTGCTTGCTCATGGTGTAGAGAGCGCTGAGTTGGAAGCCGCGGTGACCCGCGAGCGAAGCGATGTTGACGATGCTTCCCGAGCCGCGTTCCAGCATGTGCCGGCCGATTTCGGCGCAAGCGAAGAACACGCTGGTGAGATTGATGCCGATCACCTGATCGTAATCGGCTCGGGTAAAGTCCTCGGCCGGTTTCAGCATCGTGATGCCCTGTGAGTTCACAAGAATGTCGATCTGGCCGTGTTTCGCCATGACCCGGCCGATGACGTTCGTCAGCGCGCTTGGCCTCGTCACGTCGGCGCAGTAGCCCGTCGCTGCCGCGCCCCGGGCGACAAGCGCCGCATCGACCTCGGCAACCTTGTTTGCCGTTTTCCCGATTGGAACAACGACGGCCCCGGCGTCGTGAAATCCAAGCGCGATCTGGCGACCAATGCCGCTCGAGCCGCCGAGCACCAGCGCCACCTGTCCCCGAAGCGAGAACCGTTCAGCATGGTTCATGATTTAACTCCGATGCACCGTCACGCTTTCACCTCGAACTGCAAGATTGTGGCCTTCTTGACCGCGGTCCAGTCGATGCCGATGCCGAGGCCAAGCCCCTCGGGCGCATGGACGAAACCCTCCTTGTCCGTGCGGATCACGGTGGTCGCGCCATATTCAAAGGCGGGATAGGGCACCGGCTGCTCGAAGTAGGTGCAATTGCCGTACGCCAGCATGACATGCAGGTTGGCGGCTTGTGTCAGCGTATAGCCCCAGCACTGGATCTCCACAGTCATGCCGTTCGCCTCCGCAAGGCCCATAATCTTGCGAATTGGCGTGATGCCGCCGCAGATGGTCGCGTCCACCCGGAGGGCGCTCCAGAAGTCCGAGCGAATGGCGTGCTCGAGTTGCTGCAAATCGAGCCAGGTATTGCCTGCGGCGATGATCGGCACGGTGGTCTGCCGCTTCAGCTGCTGATAGCCCTCGACGTCGGTGTCAACCAGTGGCGCCTCAAACCAGCGAAATTCCAGCTCGCCGAGGCGGCGGCCGACTTTGATCGCACCCATGAGGTCGTAACGCTGCTCGACATCGAGCATCAGCGCCATATCGCTGCCGGCAAAGTGCGCTGCGGCGGCTTCGCACATCGGCAAATCGCGTGCGGGATTGCACCAGCAGTGGAATTTCACCGCCTTGAAACCTTCCCTCTGCCGCTCCTCGACGTAGTCTATATAGGCGGCGTTGTCCGCGAGCAGCGGCGTCGACGCGTAGGACAGGATCTTGTGGCGGGCGCCACCCAATAACTGATAGAGCGGTAGGCCGGCATGCCGCGCCGCCATGTCCCAAAGGGCGATATCCACGAGCGACTGCGCCTGCGGCATCATCGGCGTACCGAGATTGCGCATGCGGTGCCAGAGGCTCTCGCGCTCGGCAGGGCTCTGGCCAATCACGTCCGGCAGAATGCAACGCAGAGTCTCGCCGACTGAGCGGTCGAATCCGTTCGAGGTGATCATCGCGGCCCCGGCGATACCCTCGAGGCCGCTCTTGGCGGTCAAGCGCAAAATGATGTTGACCATGTACTGGTCGGTCATCCCCTCGGCCCAGATGTAGCGCTCGACCTTGGGCCCCACGACGAAGACCTCCGCGCGGTCGATCCGTTCCTGCCTCATCGATCGACATCCTCTCTTGCTACGGATATCTGGGCGCCTGCATCGAGCGTGCTCTCGCCATGCCAGCCCAAATGACCCAGGAATTCGCGCGTGCGTGCCACGGTGGTGGTCTCGAAAATCTGTTTGGGTGGACCTTCCTCGATCACGCGACCCTTGTCGAAGACCACGACCCAGTCGCCGACGCGACGGGCAAAGTCCATTTCGTGGGTTACCACCACCATAGTCATGCCCTCGTCGGCGAGCGCCTTCATGACGCTCAGCACTTCGCCGACCGTCTCGGGATCGAGCGCGGAAGTGGGCTCATCGAACAGCATCAAGGCCGGCTCCATCGCGAGTGCCCGGGCAATTGCGACGCGCTGCTGCTGACCGCCCGAGAGCGCCGCCGGGTGCGCAGACGCCTTGTCGGACAAGCCCACTTTCGCGAGCAGCGCCCGCGCTCGGCGCTCCGCCGCGGTTGAATCGAGCTTCAGAACGGTGGTGGATCCGATGGTGACGTTGCGGAGCACCGTTAGGTGCGGAAACAGTTCGAAGTTCTGGAACACCATGCCCATGCGTTGACGGACGGCGCGGGCACTCTTGGGATCGTCGGCACGGACCTCGCGGCCCTGGAAGAGGATGCGGCCACCCTCCAGCGTCTCGAGTGCATTGGCACAGCGCAACAGCGTTGACTTGCCGGAGCCTGAGGGGCCGATCAAACAAACGACCTCGCCGTGATTGACCGTCAGGCTCACATCCTCGAGTGCGGTCAGCGCGCCGTAGCGCTTAGAGATGCGCTCGAGGGCGAGGATCGGCGCTGACCCGTGCCCGACTCGTCGATACCTGTCCTGAGAGTCCGTCACTCCGCCACCTTGTAGCGCCGATGCAGCCAATCCACGAGCTTCGCCTGTGGATAGCCCATCATCCAATAGATCGCGGCCATCGCGGTCAGCACCTCGAAAATGCGGAAACTCTCCGTGCGGATCTTTAGCGCGACATAGGAGAGGTCGGCGACCGAGATGATCGAGACTAGCGAGGTGTCCTTGAAGAGCGAGACCCAGGTGGAGGCCAGCGCCGGCAGTACGCGCATGATCGCCTGCGGCAGCACGATGCGCCCCATAACTTGCGCGTCCGTCATGCCAATCGCGCGGCCAGCGTTCCACTGCCCCAGTCGGATCGAAACGATGCCGGCCCGGAAGGTCTCAGAGTTGAACGCTGAGATGTTGCAGACCAAGCCGACGACCGCTGTCGTCAGCTGCGAAAGCTGAATGTCAAAATAGGCGGGCAGCACGTAATAGGTCCAGTAGATCTGCAGAATCAGCGGCGTCGCGCGGAAGAACTCCACGAAAGCCGTGGCAGACTTCGCGACGAGTCGTACTCTCGATAGCCGCATGAATGCTAGGACAAGGCCGCCCGGTATCGCCAGCGCCATGGTGACGACGCTGAGCCAGATGGTCATGAGCGCACCGTCCCAGAAACGCGGTAGGTTGGTCCAGACGACGCTCCAATCGAGGTTCATGACGAGCCCAAATGCGCGAGGCGGCGATAGATCCGGTCGACCCCGCGCGCCACTGGAAAGCAGAGCAGGAAATAGACGAGCATCGCTGCCGTATAGAGCTCGAACGGGCGAAAGGTATTGCCGGCCACCACTTGCGTCTGCCGCAGGAGCTCCGGCACCGCGATCACTGAGGCAATGGCGCTGTCCTTGACGGCGAAAACGAAGAGCGAGCCCAGTGCCGGCAGCATGCGCACCAAGGCCTGAGGTAGGATGATCGTGCGGATTGCTTGAACACGGCTCATGCCGAGCGCAAGCGCTGCCCACATCTGGCCTCTGCGGACCGAAGTAAGCCCCGCACGGATGGTCTCGGCCATATAGGCGCCGAGATGAGTGCCAAGACCGATTACGCCCGCGGTCATGACGTTGAGCGAATGGCCGATCACCAGAGGAAAGGCAAAGAAGGTCCAGACCAGCACGACGAGCAGCGGAATTGCCCGCATGGAATCGACATAGAACCCGAGTGTGAAGTCGAGGAGCCGCCCGCCATAGGTCCTGAGCGCCCCGACCACTACGCCGATCGCGAAGGCGAGCGCCATCGACAGCGCGCTCAGGACGACGGTCGTCCAAAGGGCTTGCAGGAGGAACTGCCAGCTGCCGGTGATGGGCGAGAGGACGACCGAAGGCATCGACATAGCCTCCGAGGAGTCGCTCAGGCCAGGCAGAGCGCCCGCCTGGCCCTCTTTCTAGCAAACGTTCAGCTGCTCTTCAGCAGCCTCAGCTCCTCAGCCGTCACTTGGTCCTTGATGGACTGATAGACGGCCTGCAGCCAATCGCGGAACACCGGATCGCCTTTGTCGACGGCGAGCCCAACCCCAGTCGCCATCTCGTTGCTCTGTAGACATCCGTCGCCCGGCGGAAAGACGATCAGGCCCGGCACTTTCTTCGATAGATCCGGCCAGGCGACGTTGTCGATCGGGGCCACGTCGGCGCGCTTGGCCAGGATCTCCTCCACGGGCGCATTGGCGCCCGAGCCCGCCACGCCTTTCAGGTTTGCCTTGGGGAAACGGGTCGGCGCCCAAGTCTCCGGCGGTGTCCCCGTGAAATACGCCATGGTGATGCTCGGAGAATTGAGGTCGTCGACCGATTTGACGCTCTTGAGCTTCGGATTGTCCGCGAGGCCGAAGAAACACAGACTCGACTTCGAATAGACGATGAAATCGACGACTTTCTCGCGCTGTGGCGTCACCGAGAGCGGCGCGATCGAGATGTCGGCTTCGCCGGTCGCGAGGATCGGGACCTTTGTCTCGTGGCTCACCGGCACGATTTCCAGCTTCACGCCGAGCCGCTTGGCGTATTCGTTGGCGAGCACCCAGGCCGGCCCCGAGAATTGCGCACCGCTTCCGGAGGTGTTCTCCGGCAGCCACGGAAATTCGCCGATGGCGGCGGCCTTGAGCGAGCCGCGCGCCTTGATAGCGTCGATTTTCTTGCTCTTGCCGGGCGCCGGCACGTCGGTGGAATCCGCCATCGCTTGGCCGGTCATCAAACCCAGTACCAGCAGCGCCGAGAGCGCCGCTGAAGCCAAGAAGTTGCGTCGTTGCATGGTCTTCCCTCCCGTTTGTGCCGGCTCAGCCGGTACGCGGCTGCGGCACCATATCAGTCTGCATACTGGTATACAATTGTCTAAGTTCGAGGCGCATTTTCCGTCATCGAAAGTCGGCGGCGCCACCATAACGGCGTACGATCACATACCTCACTCGGATACCGCGCTCCGGCGCCAGAGGTCTTCGTACCACCGTTCACCGCGCGGCCGGCTGCGCAATCTTGGCCAGCTCCGCCGGCCACGCTCCCCATGGCGAAAACACCCCTGCTAAACTAACATTGAACCCGGGCCACTCGGTGGGGCTACTCATGCTTGGTTACTCGCGACGGCAAATCCCTCGATGGAATCCCGAAACGCCAGACTTTTACCGCCGCCTCGCATAGCCCCGGGGCTGCGGCGCAGGCTAGGAGCCTTGCATGCTTCCCTCACAACGCGCGCTCTTCGACATTCCGCGTGATGTCGCCTACCTGAACGCCGCGGCCTGGAGCCCGCTTCCGCGCGCCACGCTGGAAGCGGCGCGCATTGCGGCTTCGCGCAAGGCACAACCCTGGAAGCTAGCCGCCGATTTTTCCGAGAGGCAGCACGCCCGCGCGCGCGCTGCGGCGGCGGCGCTGATCGGCGCTGACCCGCACGATGTCGCGTTGGTGTCGTCCGTCTCCTATGGCGTGGCAATCGCCGGAAAGGTGCTCACCCTTGCCCGTGGTTCGCGCGCGCTGGTGCTGGAAAACGATCACACCTCGCCGGTGCTCGAGTGGATCACGCGCGCCGACGCACAGGGCTTCACGGTCGAAACCGTGCGGCAGCCTGCCGACGGCGACTGGACCGCGGCCGTGCTCGAAGCGATCGAGCGCCCGGGTGCGCCGCCCCTTTCGCTTGCGTCAATCTCCTCAGTGCACTGGTCGGATGGCGCGCTTTTGGACCTGCAGAAGATACGCGACGCTCTGCGGCTGCGCGGCGCGGCGCTGTTGGTCGATGCCACACACACTGCGGGTGTTGTCACGACCGACGTGAAGGCGCTCGATCCCGACTTCCTGGTCTTCCCGACTTATAAATGGTTGCTTGGTCCGTATGGACGCGCGTTCGTTTACATCGCGAAGCGTCACCAGAACGGCGTACCGCTCGAGCAGACTGCCTTCGGGCGCCGCAATGTCAAGGCTGAAAACCCAGTTTACTTCGCCGACACGCGCTATCTGCCCGACGCACGGCGCTTCGACATGGGCGAGCGCGATCACTTCATCTCGATGGAGATGGCGGCGATTGGCATGGAGATGATGGCGAACTGGGGAGCGGACGCGGTCGTTGCTCGGCTGTCCGCACTGACGAGGCGAATCGCCGATAACCTGAAGAGCTCAAACGTGAAGCGCCCGGACGATCGCTTTCGCGCGCCACATATTCTGTGCCTACGCTTTCCGAACAGCGCCCTCGGCGAGATTATTGCGAAGCTCGCGCACGAGCAGATTTACGTGGCGCCGCGCCTCGGACGCATGCGGATTTCGCCGCATGTCTACAATGATGAAGCGGATGTCGATCGCTTTGTCGCGGCTGTGACGCGCGCCACCGCCTGAGCGGCGTTGGCGTCGAGGCGGCGGCGCGCGAAGCAGACATGGGCGCAAGGATTGAAAGGCGGCTCCGAGTAAACGCCGCCCCTGTCTCGTGCTCGCAACACGGGTTGACGTCATTCGTTCGAGAGCGGAAACCCAGAGAAAAAACGACAACGAGCTGGCAATCGGACCGAGATAGGAAACGGCCAGCCACTGGGCCTCGCCGATCAGGCAGACGACGCCGAGGAGCTCGATGGTGTCCCAGTTGTGGATGGTGGACGGCTGAGCCATCAGTGATCGCCGGGCAGCTTGTGGCCGTGCTCGCGCAGCCCGTTGCGCCAGGAGACTCGCTCCCGCAGCCGGCCGAAGATGAAACCGATGTAAAAGCCCAGCCCCACCACGATGGCGGCACTTCGATGATTGCACCGCTGGCACCTCAACCGCCGTTGCGATCAGTCCCTTGGAGGCGATCATCGAGCCCCGCTTGTACGAGCCTCCTGCGCTTTACGGACCACGCGCGCCTAGGGGTCAGGATCGGCTTCGTCTCGTTTGATAACAGCATTTATCGTTACCTAGCCACGCGCTCGTTGCACGACAGCGCGTTCTGATCGGTGCGCTATAGCGACGCCCAGCAGCACGGCGCCCGCCCCAATACTGAATAACATAGTTGGCTGCTCGCCCAGCCACGCGTAGGCCATGGCTGTCGAGATGACCGGAACCAAGTACGTGTAGATCGCCGCCCGCGAGACCGAGATTTGGGAAAGAACATATGACCAGCATAGGTAGGCGCAAGCGGTCGGCAAGATCCCTAGGTAAACCACCGAAACCGTTGCAGTCAGGTTCGCGGTAGCCGCCGTCATTGCCGCTGCTGGCAAGAAAAATCCGAGTGCCAATGTGCCGGTCCACACGGCGTAGCAAGTAACTTCTAACGGTGAATAGTGGACAAGCAGTGGCTTTTGCAGGACGAAGAACAAGCTCCAGCATATGGCCGCCAGAAGCAATAACAGACAGCCCCCATTTAGGACGAAATGCCCTGGAAGCGACGCGCTTATCAGCCAGACGCCCACAAGGCCGATGAAGAGACCAAGCCACGAACCGCGCGACGTTGTTTCTCCGACGGCTCGCGCAAAGAGGGCCGAGAACAATGGGGCAGTGTTTGCGATGAAGCTTGCCGCACTCGCGGTCGTCAATGTCTCTCCAAAATTCAGGAGAGTATGGTAGCTCGCGACCCCCAATAGACCGAGTGCCATAATCAGGGCGACATCCTGTCGACGTGGCATCCGGATGCCGTACAGAGGTGCGACGCAGCCGAGAATGGACGATGCTATAGCGAATCGCAGAGCGGCCAATTGGGTCGCCGAATAGGCATCGAGCCCAACCTTGATTGCCGGGAATGATGACGCCCAAAGAAGAAGCGTGGCCGTCAGAGCTGCATACGGCATCTTTAATATATTACCAATTTCGAAATGCCGGCGCTGCAATCATCAACGGGCGGCGATTGTGGTAGATGATCGGAAGTTGCCTGGGAGAGACATAAGCGCGAGGTCTCCATGTGCGGTCGCTACAGCATCACGTCAGCACCGGAAGCGACGCGACGGCTGTTCAAGTTCTCGAATCCTTTGCCGAACCTACGCCCACGCTACAACCTAGCACCGACTCAAGACGTGCCAGTAATTCGTGCGACTGAGTTCCCGCGCGAGCTTATGACGTTACGTCGGGTTGTCGCCTTTAACTCTCGGGTGAAGCTTCTCTTCAAGATAGCAAGCGTCGTGGCCTTTGTCCCAGCCCGCTTTGTAGTCACTATCGGTCCTGTAGCGGACGGCATCCTTGTAATAGGAGGTCTCATAACCGACACGGCCGGCGTCAGTAAATCCACTTACGCACCCCGGCGTATAGCCATCCACGTAGGCGATGCTGCTGTCTGGCGGCGGTATCCGCGGATTGGGAGAATTGCTCCCTGTACAGGATGTAAGTGCGAGAGTGACTACGGCCGCGGATAAAGGGCGGAACGCTTTCCGATTGCGCTTGTCCATTTCGCCATCGCTCCTCATTAGTTCAGCTCGATGGACGTCTTACTCTTTACACCTATGGTTTTGTTGGTCCAGTAAACATCGCGTGAGTTATGAGCAATCGCGGAACATGGCGCTACCGCCCCTAATCATTGCCACGCGAAATGGGCGACGATCCAGGACGAGTGCATCAAGCGGGAGAATACTGTGTCTTATGTACCGCCGTCCGCGAGCGCCATTCAGACCACATTCATCCAGCAGGATCAGTCATTCCACGAGGCGTCTACTGGCCGGGTGAGCGAGCTGATCGTTGCGGTTTATCAGGCGAAGCTGACTTATGGGGAGTTCGCCCAAAAGCGGTACGAAATCACCAGAGACACACCAGCGGCAGAGCGCCAATACCGTGAAGCCGTTTTGATCGCTGACCAATAGCGCCAGGCGCAAGCACAGCAAGCGGCCCAACAGCAATTTCAAAATAACTTGAGTGCGTGGACCGCATACGTGCAGGCGGTAAATGCGCGCCAACCTCAGACTGTGCGCCTCGAGGGGACGGTTGGCGTTAAGGCCAATTGCGTTTCGCAGCAGTTCGGAAATATGGTCAATACGAACTGCAATTGATCCGTTGAGGATCTCCGCGAGGCTTTCATGTGCGGTCGCTACAGCATCACATCAGCACTTGAGGCGATGTGGCGGCTATTCAAGCTCTCGAATCCGCTCCCGATCCTGTGCTTCTGGCTCCCGCTATGACCTCCCATTATCTCCGCGCGCGGCCTCGCGATGGGCTGTCACGATTTTTGAAAGTATGAGGGATTGGATTAGGTGCCAGCTCAACGCCACCCACCCTTGGAGTTCCGGACTTCTTGCGGTTTCCGCTTTAGGGGATCGCCCTCTTCGTCTTCGTTAGGTTCGAACAGGCCCGATACCCCAACGACAATGAGACCGAGAATGTTGATCGCCACCCAGGGATGGAGGGCGCGCTCGCTTGGCATGAAGATGCAGCCAATGAACAACACGAGCGACCCCACCATGGCGATGAGCCATCGAGGCATGAAAAAAGACTAGCACGCTCCTATGACAGAGCATTGACCCAGATCATCCCAGCCTTGGGGTAAGGGTCGGCTTTGTCGTCAGAAACTCGAGGAATGATGTACCTGAGTGCATCGAGCCGGTGGCGGCATGGGCGGGTTTCGCTAAAGCGGAACTAGGCGAAACAGTTTTGCACTCCCGGTGACGTCCACAAAACGGACCTACCGCGTCCTATTTTTGTGCCAGAAGAAGATGACTTCCGCCATGCATACATCGACACAACAATCCACGCGATGGCAGCCGCAATGGAATTTCCCGTTTCCCCCTTTCGGATTCGTCAGGCGGTGTTGTCGGGGTGATGGCTACGGGGGTAGCGGCTTCGAGTTCAGAGGGCGCGTCGACAAACCGACGCGACACGCGCCTTCAAACGCCGCCCAATTTCACCGGCCTCGGCCAATATAGCCCCACGTGTTCAGCGGAGACTTCTATGGATAAAGCTGCGGTTGCGCGATCAGGTTGTCGAGGTACGTCTGCAGCACGAGGCTGCGGAAGTGGCTGTCGTTCTCCCCGGTGTGCCCCCCGACCGTTGAGTTAACAAAAACCGCCAGCTCCATATCCTCCGGCAAGAAAAACGCGAGGTTTTGTTCATCACGGGGGGGTGGGGAGTCGTTGGTATTGTGCCAGTCGCCGGGCTTGCAATACACATTACCGGCGGGCGTAGGCAGGGCAGCAGGAAGTGGCGCTGAACTGGTGGTAAGCGGGTCGACGCCAAAGCCGTGGTCGAGCATGGCCTGCGCCGCGGCGGGCGTTAGAATACCGCCGCCCCGCCTGAACTCGCCCATCACATCGAGCAGCTGGTTGACGGAGAGATGCCAGCCGTCGCAGCCGCAGTTCTCCTCCATGTTACCCGAGTTCCAACCACATTCCGTATCGTCGGGTCCATGGTAGGCCAGTGCGCACGCGGGCTGATGATCGAGTGTGGCGCCGACCACACCAGAGGGCCGAAACACCTTGGCCTGCAGATATGCCTCATAAGCGGAGGTCGTCTTCTGGTCCCAGGTACTTGGGTCCGCGCTCTGGTCGATGTCGCCGTTGATGACCGGGAGAAGAATCCGGCACAGCCCGTAGTTCAGATTCCGATAGTTGTACTGCCCGAGATTAGCGGGATCGATGCCAGAGGCGATTGCCGACTCCATGCTCTGGAAGTTGACGGGATCTGGCGCCGAGATGCCGAGGCCACTGGTGTGCTGCAATAGGTTTAGGAAGGTGATGTAGTTTACACTGGGCCCTTTGTGCCAATAGTCCGGCAGATAACCATAGATCGGGGTGTCCCACGGCGGGTCAGAGATGTTGTGATCGCGAAAGAGCACCATCATGGCCATAGCGGTCATGAGCTTGCTCACGCTTGCCACATGCATCTGCACATCCGCCGTCCACCACTCCAGGCCATCTTGCTCGCGTTTGGCGTATTCCAATGCATTGCTGATCAGGATCTGGCCGGATTGACGGAGTTGATAGGCGAAGCCGGCAACGCCGTCTATCAACAACGCCTTCTCCAGGGCGGCATTGAACGCGGGGACATCGAGAACGTACGGTCCGAGGGGGGGCCGGGGCGGCGGGTTGAACAGGGGCGTCATGGCGTCCTCCTACTCTGCTTGTGATCGATCCGCACGAAATTTGCGCGCGATCAGCAAGCCGTCGTTGGCTCTCACAGCACAAAGCATAAAGGCTCGCTTGAATATAGATTATTCGTTCGTTAGAGCCGGTCTGATGACACAGGAAAACCTCTTTTCCCGACGCGTGAGGCTTTACTCAAAATCTGTGATCGATACGTGGACGGCCCTTCGGTCGAATGCGCTTACCTACGTGGTGCATGTCCGGTATGGGTCATTAGCGGAAGTTAGGACAAGTTCCCTCCTGGTCCGCTCTTCCCCCGAATTCGGACATTTAATTGCCTCCGCGGCAGGTCCGAGAAGTGCCACGAGCAGATTATCGTCGCGAAGCCGCAAAACTCTGACACCCTAACTCGAGGCCGATTGACCTCGACAGTGATGGGGATCGCTGTAATCGGCAAATTTCCCGAAATGTAGGTTTCGGCGGCGGCCGAGTCGTGAATTGTCTCCTTTTGTGCAAGTTGGATATACGTTGCACCGTTGGCCCGTTCGCCTCGGTGCGTGACTAGAGGCTACGAATGCCAACAGACGTTTGCGGTCCTCTCCGAACAAGCATCGAGATAGCGGGGATTGCCGCCTACAACGTGCGCCCATATTTCCGATTATCCCGCGGCAGCTTGAGTGCATCTCGCACACGTTAGTCGATGTCCGGTCACAAATTTATCGCCGGCCAATTCGGAATGCTGGGTGCGCACCGCCGTCAATTAGAGCGATAGCAATATTACGTGCGGCGCACGCCACGCGTCCCGACTCAAACCCCCAAAGGGAGTCAATTATGCGCGGTAATTGGATTCGATCTCTTCTATTGTCGTCGTGCTTGCTTGCGCTCGCAGCCTGCGGCAATTCGCCGGGGTGCCGAGCAGTGACTGGTGCCGCAATGGGTGCCGCGGGAGGCGCCGCAATCGGCGCCCTGGCAGGCAATCCGGCATTGGGTGCGGCAGCGGGTGGCATTGCGGGGGGTGCTACCGGGGCGCTGACTTCACCCAACCAAGTATCTGCTGGTTCCTCGCCACTTTGCGATTGATCAATCCGGCAATAGGCCTGGTCCGCCGCATCCTGGCGCGTCTTCGTGAGGATCACCGACATTTATTCGGACGCGAAGGAGGATGGAACACCCCTATCCGGGCAAAAGCGGGTGCGAATAGCCCCGTGACAAACCTGTGACTTGGGTTGTCAGTCTTCTGTCGGACCGCTATGTCGCGCGTATCTACCGGCGAGGGCGTGTGTTGTTCGCCCCTCGCCCTCAGAGAAGCAAACGCGTTTGGTTTTTCACTTATCAAGAGGAGTGTCCCATGCATCGACGCATCATGGCCCTCACGTTCGTCAGCGTGCTTGCTGGCGCATCGGCATTTTCTGGCGGTCAGCCCAGCACCGCCATTGCGGCAAATCCGTCCCCAATAAGCGACTCGTCGCTGAGCGGTACGCTCTCTCTCACAGGCGACAGCTTGGCATTTCTCGTCGGTTATACCTGGGGCAATGGCACACTCAGCTACCAAGGCGCGCAACATAACTTCAAGATAACAGGCCTATCGGCGCTCGATATCGGCGCCACCGAATTGACCGCAACCGGACAGGTCTACAACCTCAAGCGCATCGAGGATTTCAACGGCATTTACACCGCAGTATCCGCAGGTGCGACGGCGGTCGACGGAGGCACTGTGACGTATCTCCGCAATAACAACGGAGTGTATATCGAACTCAAGGCGACAACGAGAGGTGCCGATTTCCAGCTTGGCGCGGACGGCGTACAACTTGCCCTGAACTAACAGAAACGCCGGCAGCTGGCACAACGACGCCGTGTACGACCATGCTATGGGTCGTACACGGTGGAATCCCGATGTCATCGCGAATTTGAGCTTATTGAGCTTTGGGAAAGAAAGCCTGCCAGCTATGGAATGAATTTGGGGCCGTACTTACCCCCTTCTGACCATATCCACGGACATTTCAACCGTCTTCCTTCATGCTATGCATTGAGGCGTGCTTTCTTAGCCGAGTTGCTCGATTGCCTGAACGATAGGCTATCATCTTTATTTTGGCGATTGTACGACACTGATCGATTTATTCGTGCTCTACGACAAGCCCTCTGGAGACGATTGTCGCTTGTAGAATTTGTGATGACCTATCTCAATCGAAAAAGTCTTGTCAAACCGCCAATAGGGCTTTACTTGCGCCGCGCAATAATCGACCGCACCACCCGTAGGGTCTTCAGCCAGCCCGCTCATCACCAATTTTGCCACTAACGTTGCGAGCTGCCACGCGTATTCGTCGTGAATGCTGGCGTGCCGGGTGCTCGCATTCCGGGTCCAGGAAAACGCGTCCTTCTGATACACGACGTCGCAAATAGTGCCTGGAAACTCGGGGCTACGCGTTCGGTTGAGCGTTACATAGGCGACTGCCAGTTGACCTTCAGGCGTTTCTCCGCGTGCCTCGAAGTAAATATTTTTGGATAGGCAATTTAGTTCGGTTTGATCGAAATTGGCTTGGGGCCGCGACGTTTGCCATTGCACGCTATTTGCGTGCGTATTCGCCGTCGCGACCGCACCCAATGGAAGCGCAATGAGTGCGCAGACGCCAAAGACAAATTCTGCGAGACGCCATGGCATAGGTGAACCTCCTGAAAAAGCGCAGCTCCAACAGACACAGGGGTCATCAAATCAGCTGTTGAAGCCTCCGAAAGGCATTGACATTGTCCGCGGAGTATTTTCCCTAATTTCTGAGAGCGCGGCCGGGCCCCAAAGCGGCGATTATCACTTCATGTGCGATCGACGCTTTTGGAGTGCCCGTAATTCAGCACTGGCGTCTTTATGCGCCGGCCAACGAATACCAATGGCTCGAGCGTCACTGACGGTCGAACTCGGTCGTGAAATTTGCTCTGTTCATGTGACGCCGGGCGGAACTCCTCGCCAGCGATATCCGAAACCCGAAAAGTTCTCGATTTCGAGAAATTCAGCGTCAACAGCTCGAAATTTGTTGCGGATTCGCTTCACCGACGATCGAACGTTCGTGCGATACCCTTCTTGCCCACTACCCGCGATGAAGCCCTCGTGATGGACGCGGTCATAAATGGCTCTATACGTCACAAAGTCGCTGACGTGTGAAACCAGCAACTGCACGATTTTGAATTCCATTACGGTGAGCTTGACGTCGACACCGATCCAATAGGCCCGGCTGGCTTTTAGGCGCAACACCAACTTCCCGCGATGGACAATGTTTGCGGCGGATTCGTCTGATAATGAATTTCTGGCTCCCACAATGAGACCTATGCGCTTCGCCAGGATGTGAATCCCACGGGCTTTGTCGATGAAATCGAGAGCGCCACAATCGAGAGCCAAGCTCTCATAGGTCGTTGCGGACACCCCCGTCAAAAATACAACAGGCAGCCGGATGCCCCGGCAACGCAATTGAGACAATTGGTGGACACCCGAGCCGGAGGGCAGATTCCAATCGAGTATGATAAGATCGGCGTTACGTCCCTGATCAAAGTACGCGAACATTGGCGCGTCATCACGAAGTGCCACGACGTCGAAACCTAGATCGGCGAGTTCAGCGCGGGCTGACTCGCGAAATTCGTCATCGTCGTCCACAAGGACCAGTCGGATTTTCTCCTCAGTCGTCTCCGACTCGTTGTTTGCCGGGCCGTGCCATGTGTTCGGCTGAACTATTGCTTTTTCCCCTTGGAGAACTGTCATCGCACGTCACCTCACGGGAAAGCAGCGTACAAAAATCGTTTTGTCATTTTTCCGGATCGACAATCTAAGAACGTCGCGGCCACGTATTGAGCCGACGATTCGACGTGGCCAAGCATGGCGAAATGCAGGCCAGGCTGTGAATCCGATTTCTAGGGTAAGTATGCCGATAGCCAAGCTCCAAAGCATGCCACGACAAATGCCAGTAGCACGGCGCATGCCACATGGATGAGGGCGCGCGCGCGACGTGCTCTATTCAATGGCGAGGTACCGCGACCAGCATGCGCATCCGCCAATTTCTGGTGTCGCAATTCATCGGCATTGAAAAGCAAGCAAATTGCCAAGTTTTGCCAGCGATACGCCTCGACGCGGGCTGCGGCAGCCGGACTGGAGCGGAGGTATTCCGCCATCCGCTCTTGACTCGATAGATCGAGTTCCCCGTCCACATATGCATGCAGGCCGAATTCACTGATGTCGTCCGGACCGCCCGAATAATCGTCCATACTGAATGCATTCGCATTGTCGGATTTCACGACACCGCAATCTTGCAGTCTGACCGCATCTAAGCAGGCTTCAACTTTTGCGATTGCGGTGAGATCACGTGGTATGGACAGATATCGGCGCGCTTTATTCCATCTCGATCCGATGATCGTCCACCTGCGGGCTCGCCAGCGCAAGCCGCGAATCCCAAGATCGCGATCCGCCAGGCGAATTCGTGGAGCGCACCGGTTTGAATGGCAGAAGACGCGGTATCCGGAGACAGCTCGTCACCATGAGCGGGCCTGCTAGCGCCACCCTGCAGTCTTCTGCGGGTCAGGCAAGGACAGTCTAATCTCGCCCTCCATTGACTTTCGCAAGAACTCCCTACCGCGGGACAGTCTGGACATCACCGTGCCGAT
>Ga0187766_10000203_pt1 | contig 31328 bp, 30 predicted proteins | sample 0216_QUI02_MP05__4_FD_132971 | JGI IMG/M metagenome (GOLD analysis project Ga0187766, IMG submission 132971) | Tropical peat soil microbial communities from peatlands in Department of Meta, Colombia - 0216_QUI02_MP05_20_MG | ecosystem: Environmental > Terrestrial > Soil > Wetlands > Peat ... | reverse complement strand
ATGTGGTATGACCGATTCGACGATGTCACGACGGTCATCATGGGCCGACGTTCATTCCTGGGTCACCAACGTACGTGGAGTGAAAAGGCTGTCAAGCCCGGCGAGCCGAAGTGGCTCCTAGAATACCGACGTTACCTGGACCGCGTCGAGAAGATCTGCCTATCTCACCGTCTCAAGTCCACCGACTGGGAGAACTCTAGGATCCTAAGGGGAGATCTCGCCCATGTCTTGGCCAAACTGAAACGCGAGAAAGGCGGGAACATCATGCTGGAGGGGGGACCCGCGGTGGTCCGCGAGTGCCTGAGCCGCGATCTCGCCGACGAGTACTGGTTCTTCGTCATGCCCGTCGTTTATGGGAGAGGGCCGCGATATTGGGAGCCAATGGACTCCCAGTGCACCCTCAGGCTTATCGAGACGAAACCCGCGGCGGGTGGGGAGATTCTGCTTCACTACGAGGCCGTTCACGGATTCGAGGGGTAACCCGACCCAGTATCAACCGTCCGAGCTGTTGCGAGTGTTCCGTTCGCGGTACGGGAGACCTCTAAGCTTTCAGAATGAGCCACCGTCACGTGTTTCTCTTGTGGATTAAGAGAGGAATGAGGGAGGTATCAACCAGGATGAGCTACATATCTATCTCGACTTACTAACACTGTGCGTGAGGGCCATTCTGCACCATTCGCGTGGTGTCAGATGAGGTTGGCGCAAGCCGTTGCGCGCACGGAAGTTTGCCACGGCGGGGACTCACCCTTTGGGTCCTCAGGGTGACGGTTCGGTTCAAGACTTCGTAGAAGAACTCTTACGTTTCTTGAATCCCGGTATGTCCTCGGGACCCCACGTACCGTCCCCGCGGCGCTGGTATCCTGACTCGTATCCCTGTAGCATGTCGTCTTCTGGCATCAATGAATCCGACGGGATCATGCCACCCCACCCTTCGCCGACCAGGTCTAGCTCATGGTGGTCAGGGAAGGACATTAGGTCCTTGGAGTTCTTCTCTGCGTCGGGCCATACCTCAATGTCTAGGACCTTGAGTTCGTCCCCACGATTCGCCAACAACTGGGTGGGTAGGTCCGGTCCCGTAGGCTTGGAAATCAAGTCCCCCTCCCTGAGAGGTACCGCATGCCCAGCAATCCTCGCAGTGCCTGTTCCGTTCAACACAAGGTACAACTCTTCCTTTGCCGTGTGACTATGGTAGCGAGTAGAGGTCTTCCCACTTGCGATGACGTAGACTCGGATGTTGGCCCTTCCAGAGCCAAGTATTGGTGAAAGCAGAGAATGGACCCCAAAGGCCTGTCGTTCAATCAGCTTTTCGAGCATTGGGCCTCTCGCTGGAAGAGGCGAGATGTTCACCACGGGCGGAATCCAGGCATTCTTTCCACGCCTGGCCGCCCTGTCGTACTTGGTCATAGCGACGACTTCGCTAGACCAGAACGAGCATGTCCGGATGAATGAACTCGCGAGCGGCGGCAGTGAGTCTAGGAGTTACAATCGTGATGCTCGGGGTATCCTTGAAACGCAAAAAGCCGGCCCGCTTCGAAAGCTCGTTCCAAAGCCAACGCTTGAAGAATTCGGCTTCCTTGCTCCACCCTGGAGGAACGTCACCAATTGCGCCGGGAAGGAAAAGTTGCCATGCAATGTCGGCCCTGATTGTGTCCTTCAATCGTAACTTATCCGGCGGATTGACCAGGATCTTGATGGACAAATCCCCCTGCTAGGATACGCGCATCGCTTAAGGTTGTATCTTCAGAGCCGACTCGTACCCCGACGCATGCTGGCACCGACCAGGTGCGATGGAGCTAGAATCCATAATGGCCTTTATCGCCCGCCGTTCGTTGCAAAATAAGTAACGAACATGAAATCCGCGAAGCCCTCAGGGAAGCACGCCGAGAGTTTGCCTTCGCTACAGGGGTTCCGAGCATGGCTGCTAGGCATGATAGGGGTGACGCTGGTTTTCGCATTCCAGTCATCATACCCGACCTACATCGGGCCCCTCTCCAACGTCTTCCCCACGGCATGCGCCACGACGGCATTCCTGTCTTCGTTCCTCTGCATGAGGCGATACGGTTTCAGTTTGCGCCTGAACTTCGAAGCTGTCTGGTTTCTTTTTACGGTTGGAATGGGGTTGTGGGCCCTCGCGGAGGGCTCTTGGGCCTTCTACTACTTCGTGCTAAAGGTGGCAGTTCCGTACCCGTCACTTGCAGACGTCTTCTACATGGGAGGCTACCTTCCAATCATCGCGGGGCTCCTAGGTTATGTCGACACATTTCACGAGGCACTGTCCAGGCGACGGCTGGGATTCGCGCTCGTCTTCATCGGAATCGCGGTCGGTCTCGCTCTCGCGTTCGTGGTGCCGATTGAGCTTGCACAAAAGCTCCCGGTTTCTGTCTTCCTCACTGACATGGCCTACCCGGTTCTTGACCTGGTCCTGCTATCTCTGACTGTACTCTCGTTGGCCATTTTCGCCGGAGGAACGATCGCGAAGTGGTGGGTGCTCTTTGGCATAGCGTCGGCCCTCTACGTGATTGGAGACGAGTTCTTCCTCTACCAGGTCGCCCTTGGCAGCTACTACAATGGGAGCGTCGACGACCTCATCTTCCTTCTGGGCTACCTAACGTTCGCCCTGGCATTCTACGTGCATAGGAAGGAGTTCTAGCATGAGCATGGAAGGTTTCGGGCCGTCGATGAATGTCTTTCAGTTCGTAATGCGGCATCGGTCTTGGACAGTGAAGGGGAAAGGCGTTGAATGATTACGAGAAAGTCTTTGTCCTCAAGATGATGCCTCTGAGGAAGGCAGGAATTGATTTTGAAGCACTTGCAAGGGAGGCCCTCACCGGTAAGTTCGGCGGTGCCACCGATGTAATGCTTCGAAATCTCAGCACGGATGCCTTGAGAGAACCAGAGTACTTTGTTAAGGAGCTAACAAGAATATTCGGGCGAGGGGCTGTCGCCATATACGAACCGATTGAGAAGTACGTTGATATGGGACTCTATGGTCCGAGGCAGGATTCTCCAGTGCTTGATTTGCTGCGACAGTTGGGCCAACCTCAAAGCGGGGATACGGAGTCGAACGCGACCCTTCTTCATGAACACCGCATCAAGGATGAAGATGGGAACTATCCCGACAACGCAGACTAGAGCGGGCTTCATTTCTTCCGATGCGCCACTGTTGAACACGGCTCAGGTGGCTCGCGCGTTCCTCTGCGCTTAACAGGGTCCCTAAGGTTTCATTTCCTTCTTCAGGACGTAATCGAAGAACTTGTAGACCGTACCGTCATCTGCGGTCCATTGTGCTCGCAGCCTTGTCTTCTTTTCAGCCCTTCGGAGAGCAGACAAGAGCTCCCGGTTCAGGTCTTTGGCACTCTCCCCATCCATTTTTCGCCTCACAACGAACTCGCCCGGCTTCGATCCAGGTTCAAGTGCACCCTTCCCGAGCAGGTCTCGGAGGGCACGGCGCACCAGGCCGGGGCTGTCCGTGTCAATCCTTGCATCGAGCGCGAATCTCCGTCTGGCCATGGCAGCTACGACTACCCCTGCGAGTATACGGCTTCCGATGCAGTTTCGGGGGAACGCTTACTAGTCGTCGGCGAGGAGAGGAAAAACCGCAGGGCTAGGGCGAGTCAGATGGCGCAACCAGAACTGGGGGACTCTGCTTATCCAGATAGGAGATACCAATTCGTCACCCTTGCCATAGTCATGACTGGAGTCCTGATGAGCGCGGTGGACACTACGGCGGTCGTCCTTGGTCTCCCAGTGATGATGGGAGACCTGCACACGGACATCCTAAGCATGATCTGGGTGATAATGGCCTACCTTCTCGTAATCACGATCCTTGGGACGCAGGTGGGGAAGTTGGGGGACATGCTTGGGAGGGTTCGGATGTACAACCTCGGGTTCGCCATCTTCACTTTTGGTTCCCTCCTTTGTGGCCTGTCCTCCACTGGGCCGCAGATTGTGGACTTCAGGGTCATTCAGGGAGTGGGAGGTGCGCTGATTTCCTCGAACAGCGGGGCTATCATCGCAGACACCTTTCCAGAGAACATGAGGGGGCGGGCATTCGGATACACAGGGTTCGGCTGGTCAGCGGGTGCTATCCTTGGCATCCTGGTAGGAGGCGCTTTCGTCACCTTCCTGAATTGGCGATACATCTTCTTCATCAACCTGCCAATTGGTATCGTGGCAACGACGGTAGGCTACGTCAGGCTCCGAGACCGCGCTCCAAGGGTGAAGAGCACCTTCGACCTCTTGGGGATGCTCCTTCTCGGGACAGGACTCTACCTTTGGTTGGTCTTCCTGACCGATGTCACCGGCTCGGGATGGTCCTCCTCGTATTTCCCGAGCCTCGTCACTGGGACCCTGCTGCTGGTCGGATTCGTTGTCTGGGAACGCTACTACTCAAGCCCGCTCCTGAACCTGTCTCTGCTCCGAAAGAGGGTCCTCACGGCATCTATGCTAGCCTCCTTCTTCCAGTCTTTGGCGAGTTTCGCGGTGCTCTTCCTCGTGATAATGTACCTGCAGGGGCCACGAGGCCTTTCCCCCTGGAACGCCTCACTGCTTCTAATCCCGGGGTACGTCCTAGGTGGACTCGTCGCCCCGTTTGCAGGAAGGCTCTCGGACAAGCTAGGGGCCCGCGTGGTGGCCACCTTGGGACTTCTGGTCCAGGCTACCGGAATGCTGACCTATTCCACCCTCGCGCTGGATTCGCCACTCTACGTCGTGATCATAGCGTCAATCATGACGGGCGCCGGTTCTAGCTGCTTCTTCCCAGCCAACAACAGCGCCGTCATGGCAAGCGCGCCTCGGGGCGCCTACGGAATCGCCTCGGGCTTACTCAGGACCTTCTCGAACATCGGCATGGTCAGCAGCTTCGCCGTCGCCCTCTTGATCGCTTCTTTGTCCATACCGAGGGAGCTCGCGTTCCAAATATTCCTCGGCACGAGTGGAATCAGCGGGGCGCTGTCTGCTGCCTTCGTGGATGGGCTCCACTCGGCCCTGATGGCGTCAATTGCGCTCCTCGGCGTTGCCGTCCTCCTTTCTGTGCTCAGGGGGAAGGAGGCAAGAACAGCCATGCCCCCAGGCCGAGTCTGATCATAAGAGGGCCGGGTTCCGGACCAGCAGAACGACCAGTGTTAGAAATCCAACAGCCATCCAGGCGCTGCTCGGCTCTCGGACATCTTAAACGACCTATTGGCGTAGGAGAGGATGACGAACGCAACGAGGTTCATACTGAGGTAGACGACGGACGTGTCGGTAGCCGACTTCGTAAGCGGGGTCCATGGCCCAAAGGGCAACGGAGAGTCTCATCATCGGTTCATCGAACCAGCCAATTTGATGCCGCGAATAAGTCGGGTCCGTGGTTCCTTATTACTACTTCGTCGACGTGTAGCCACTGAGAGCTCCGAGGAAGCCCCCCAGAACTCCGATGCCCGCCATTCCGAACGGGCCGAAGATTACCCCAACGACCAATCCGATGACCGTGCCCACAGTAAAGTCCTTCATCGCGACGCTCGACCAATTCTCCGCGACCACCAGACCTGTCAGCGCGTAGTTCGTGACGTAGAGTCCGACGTAGAGGGCGTCGTAGGAGTGCACTATCGCTGAATCTAAGTACCAGAAGTAGATTGTCGTGATGTTTCCGACAGAGAGCAGAATCAACAGCCAACTTCTCAAGTTGGTCCGACCCAGCCGGGTAGCCCAAAGTCCGACGACAAGAAGGAGCGGATACCAGACGATGCCGAAAACCCAGTAGGGGATCCCATCGAGGGAGGAATAAGGAGTGAAGGTTACCAGGGAATAGTTCGTGGTGAATGCGTTCTCCAGCCACGCGTGGTAGAAGGCTTCTGCCACACCGACCGCGGAAAGGAAAACGAATAGGAGCGAAGCCCTCACGCCGCCATTTTGTACCACGTCGGGATACTTAAGAGAAACTCGTAGCTCGGAGTACCGCTCTCGTTGGCTAGACCCCAAGCTGCAATTAGATTGACATTGTCAGGTTCCTATTGTCCTTCCCGGTTCATGATTAGCTTTTGAGCCGAGGACAATGACCATAGCTTTTTTGCGCCCGTTTCCCCTTCCTTGCGAGACCCACCATCGAGACCTTCTCAGGCGTGTCACCTGTGATGGGGCTTGTGATTAGCGCAGCTTTCCAAAGGTCGTGTGTTAACCTGTTGGCTATCCTAACCCGTTCACTAGCTCCACGGATTCGCTTCGCCTCATTGGCCGGGTCAGGTCCCCCGACCAGGCCTAATCCTTTAGGGGATTCCGCTTTATATCTTGGTACCTGAGTAGACCGCGTGCATCCTGTTTCCGCGGATAACAAACCATTCAGCGAACGTAGCGCGGCTCGTTCGGTCTGGCTGGCTCTGGGTCTGGTGGCAATGCTCACCCTGTCAGTCGCCTTCGGTTTCTCATTCCCCCCCGTAGCCCACGCGGCCAGTCCACCCCCGCCCATCTATGTCTCTGCTGCAGGAAGCGACACCACCGGAAATGGATCGCTCAGTACTCCATTCGCGACGATATCACACGCGGTGTCTACCGCTGTGTCCGGTCAGACTGTAATAGTCGAACCTGGAACCTACAAGGAGATGGTTCTGATAACGAAGCAGCTTACGCTAATGTCCCAGACTCTGCAGCCTTCAAGCACCACGATCGATGCGGCGGGGCAGCCGGTCGGCATCGCTGTTCTAGGGGCAAGCGCATCAGGAACGGTCGTCGAGGGATTCACCGTAACTGGCGCCAACAACGAAGGGATACTCGTCCAAGACAGCTCCAACGTGGTGGTTGACAACAACTTCGTCAGCAACAACGCGTTCAACGTCATAGCTGGGCTTGGCGAAGTGAAAGGAATCCAGCTTACAGGGACCTCTGAGTCTACGGTCGCGGGGAACACAGTAGTCGGCAACGGATACGGAGGGATAGGCGTAACAGACGATGGCGCAACGGATGCGTCATGGAACGCCACGGCAGCACCAACATCAGGTATCCCTGCAGGCACCCCCAACCCAGGGAATGCGAACCTCATCAGCGGAAACCTCGTCGAGAACAACCACCCCAACCATTGCGCAATTGTAATCTCCTCATACAACCCCAACGAGGGGACTTCCAACAACATCATCAGCGGGAATACAGTCGTAGACAACCAGAACGGGGTCATCATAGCAGCGGACACTCCGAACACAATCGCGATTAATAACACCGTGATCTACAACAACATACTGAACAACGGCGAGGGGGGAGTAATAGTGCACAGCAACGCGCCAGGTGACGTCGTGAAGAACAATTCCATCCTCTACAACGTGATAAGCGCGAACGGTTACCTCCCGACCCTCGAAGGAGTCATCGTGGGAGGCGAAGGGAACGTCCCTGTCGATGGGACGAGTATAATAGGCAACGTATTCCAAAACGAGGCCATCGCGGTCCAGATAGTTCTGGGCACAAACACAATGGTTGGTGGAAACATAATCGGGTCCACCGTGAAGCTGGCATACAACGGCACAGTTACTCAGGTCGGGATATCGTCCTCCCAATCCACCTCCACAGTAACTGCCACGGCTTCGACAGTCACGCAGACCGTCGTCAGCACCATTACAAGTGGCGCGAGCTCGAACACAACTGCTGCAGCCAGCTCAAATGGAGGTCTGACGTTCTCCCTGGCTCTGATTACCGCCGTCGGCACGCTTATTGTCGGCCTCATCGTAGGTATGGTCGTGAGGCCGATCAGAGAGGCGTCGGCTAGGTAATGCCGTCCTCAGGGGAGGACGGCACTAAAAAACAGGAGCCGGAAAAAGGCAAACCCGAGAAAGGCGGCGATTCCCGGAGGAACTTCCTGAGGGTCGGCCTGGCCTCCGCGGTAGGTCTTCTAATCCTTGGAGTTGGGGCGATAAGCCAGTCCCTGTTCGCCCCCGCCGAGTCGCTTACAACCGCGACTTCCACGACGTCAGAGACTGTTTCGACAAGCCAAGAAGAGGTCTCGCCTTCCACTCCCGGGTTTCCCGTGATAATGATCGCAAACCTGAACGACCTCGTCGTGAACAATCCAATCTACTTCTATTATCCACTGACTGACACTCCGAACATCCTCATGAAGCTCGGGACCAAAGCCGAGGGGGGCGTTGGCCCAGACGGGGACATTGTGGCTTTCAGCCAGACCTGCCAGCACCTGGGCTGCTCGGTTGGTTACGTCCCATCCGGCGGCTCCCCCGCCTGCGATAGGTCCTATGTAGCGGCGGGCCCCGAGGCTTATTGTTGCTGCCACGGGAGTTCATACGACCTCGCAAACGGAGGCAAAGTGCTGGGAGGACCCGCACCCAGGCCCATACCTCAGGTCATTCTGAAGGTGGACAGCTCGGGCAACATCTACGCTACAGGCATGACCCCTCCCACCATCTTCGGCTACGACACCGGATCAAACGACGTGTCAGCCGACCTCACCGGCGGAACCCTCGTGAGCTGACGGCATGAGTGCGTCAGAAGACGATGCTGACAAGAAGACTGGCCGGGCCGAACGGCTTGTGGTGTGGTTTGACAACAGGCTCGGGCTTTCCCACGAGCTCCTGAGGCCCGCGCCGCGCTATTCTATCAATCCGTTCTACTGGCTTGGCGCCTTGGCAGTGGTCGCCTTCGTGATACAGGGGATCAGCGGCTCGATAATGCTCCTCTACTACGTGCCGACCCCATCCACCGCCTACGCTTCCACGCTCTATATCTTCCAGAACGTAAATTACGGGCAATTCTTGGAGACAGTCCATCTTTACACCGCCTATGCGATGATAATGCTCGCCTTCATGCACATGATGAGAGGGTTCTTCGTGTCGGTCCACAAGAAGCCAAGAGAGATAATGTGGGTCACCGGAATGGTGATGGGGTTCGTAACACTAGGCTTCGGCTTCACCGGTTACCTGCTTCCCTGGACTGTCGTCTCCTACTCGGCGACGAAGGTCGGGACGGCGATGATAGGGGCGCTGCCGAAGCCCATCGCTTCGTTCATCAACTTCCTGGTGGTGGGGAGCGGGGGCGACGCCGGTCAGCTGCTCCGTTTCTTCGACCTGCACGTCGTGGTGCTACCAGCGGTCCTATTAGTCCTGTTGGCGGTCAAGATGTACATGCTAGAGACTCACGGCGTTTCGGAGCCGGTCACGGGCGGAACGCCCGACCCGAAGAAGAGTGGAAGGTTGCTCCCGATTTTCCCGGACGTGTCTTTCTATCTCCTGGAGTTGGCCGCGCTCTTCGGCGCCGCCATGCTGTTGATTTCGGTCCTCTTCCCACTGAACTTGCCGGCTGCTTATTCTCCTGCTGCCGCAGGGCAGTCGGTCCCCCAGCCCGACTGGTACTTTCTCTGGATTTACCAGATAATCAAGATCTCAGCCTTCGAACAGGCCGGCCTTTCAGTAGCCCTCACTTCCGTGGCCCTGGTCTTCGTAGTGCTCACCATTCTGCCCTTCATAGACAGAGGCCAGACCAGGCGGATTGCAAGGAGGCCATGGTACATGACCATTGGGCTGATTTTCATCGCCGAGGTAATCGCTCTGACCATCTGGGGGGAGAAGACGCCTGGGCAGGTGATACCTAACGCTCAGGCCCTCCTGGTGTTGGGAGGGACTGCGCTTGCGGTCAGCATAGTCTCGTTCAACGCCTACAAGCTGCTCGCCAGACACCCCAAGGGCCAAGCACAGGTTGCGTTGCCTCAGTCGCCTCGGACCGAGGCGAGTCGGATCCATTCAGCGTCTGCCTGGGCATCGGTAATCTTTGTGGCGGTGCTCGGCCTAGGGGCATTTTCCATAGGAGGCCTGATCAATTCGGTAGTAATAATGGCGACGTTCGGCGTCAGCGAGCTGGAGCTAGTCGCTCTTGCTTCCTCCCTAGGCGCCCTCGCGTTGGCGATATTGGGGACGTGCTATTTGCTTTACAGGCTCGACCTAGGCCGCGGAAGAATCAAGAGAAGGGTCAAGATGTTCGAGATAGGCTGGATTCAAAAATGAAGCTAAACGATTGGCTGACGTACCGAATCATCGTGCTCCTTCTATTGTTCGGCCTTCTCTCAGTGATATACATGTGGACTCTGAATCCGGTGAGCTCTCGGAGCCAAACGACCTTCGCCATCTATCTCTCGATTGACCTCGTGGTTTTCGCAATGGTCTCCTACATCTTCAGGGTGTCGAAATGGGACGAGGATGTGAAGCGGCTTCCGCTTATAGCAGGGTGTGTGGCGCTTCTTATCCTGCTGTACGTCGGTTTGACAGCATGATCACGGGCCTCTTTAGCTATCTGGCAATCGCTTCGGATGCCATGTGGTGAATGAGGAGCGTGGACTTAGGAGAGTGTCACTTTACCTGTCATCCACCCTGGTGTGTCCATGGCACCAAGGATCCCTGACGGGCCCGCCCCGCAACCGGTCTCGCAGTACCAGGCGTAGGTTCCTGCTGCACCTGTCTTGAAGTAGGCCACCACTGTGGAATTTGCCGGGACTGGGATGTTGACTTTCAGGGTGGGAATCGTAAACGTGTGGGCTATCAGGTCGGAGGAAACGTTGGTCACAGTCTCGCCTCCGTTCAGCACAATCCCGTTAGGCCCTTGCGACGAATTGACATCTGCATTGTTTGTGTAGGTTATCGTCCCGTTGACGGTCCCTTGGACGTTCGCGTATTGGCTGACGATTAGGGGCGCACTGCCGTCATCATAACAGACTATGGTGAGCTTGATCATGGTGTTAGCAGGAAGCGGGATGTTCGCGCTGGACTGAAGTCCCTCTGACGTAAGCACATAGTAGGCAGGTTGGGCGCCTACAGTCGAATTGTAGGTGTTCTGCGTCGTTATGACTAGCGTAAGCGGATACGCGCCTTGGATTTGGCTCGTCACCGTGACCGTCCCGCCCGAGGCCGGGGCAATAGTACTTTGGAAGCCCCATCCAATTCCGATTCCCGCTGCTAGGAGAACAAGCATTGACGCGACCGTAATAACGCCGGCCTTCACGATTTTTTGCTAGGGTCAGGTGGTATATATGCGAACCTGTTCTCAATATCGAGACAGAACCGCCGAGTGAATCCCAAGGCATCCAGGCGAACAGCTGTCTTGTCCTTTGAGCTGAAACGCACTACAGTCGCAACTGACCACCCACCCACAGCTCCGAGCATCACAAGTATGATCGGATCGTATTTGTATGCAGACGGTTGGGACGGTCTCGGCGTCATCAGAGGTCGATCTGGGTGGTTGGGTGTTGGGTGCTTCAGAGTCGTCTAATGATCGTAATGTCTTTTAGTAGTGTTTCTGCGACTCGGGAGACCACGGAATACTGTTAAAGATTCGAGCGCCATCGCGTGCTCCGTGCAGGCCCTACGAATCGACGAGAGGAAGATCATACAACGGTTCGAGTCACGCACCCTCGGATCCGCCCGTATGTTCCGGAGGGCGAAGGGCGTGACGCCCGGCGGGGTGAGCGCGGGCATCAAGTTCTTTGACCCTTACCCCATTTTCATGAAGCGAGCGCAAGGCTCCCGCATCTGGGACGTGGACGGCAACGAATACGTGGACTACCTCATGAGCTACGGTGCCCTGGTTCTAGGCCACGGAGCCAAGACGGTCCGAGATTCGATCGATGCCGTCATGGGTTCGCTCGGAACCACGGTCTTCGGGACGCCGACAGAGGGTGAGATGGCCTACGGGAAGACGCTGAGGGACATCTATCACCCTGGCGGTAGCGTAAGGTTCACGAACTCCGGACTTGAAGCCACAGCGCTCGCAGTTCGGCTGGCAAGGGCACACACAGGAAAGAGAAGGGTCGCGAAGTTCGAAGGTCACTACCACGGCGCCGTTGACCGACTCCTGTTCAGCTACTCGCCAGAGGTAGAGGAGGCTGGGGAATCCGACTCTCCCGTCCCTATCGCCGACAGCGCCGATGTCGATAGTAGTCTGCTCTCTGACTCGGTCGTATTGCCGTTCAACGACTGGGAGGCCACAGAAAGGATTCTGACACGGAGCGCCGAGCGCTTAGCTTGCGTCATAATGGAGCCCTTCGAGGAGGGAGTGATACCCGGCGAGCGGCATTTCATGGACGGCCTGAGGAAGCTGACAAGGGACCTGAAAATCCCTCTGATCTTCGACGAAGTGAAGACAGGGTTCCGGGTCAGGATCGGTGGCGCGACCGAGTTCTACTCGATTGTACCGGACATCGCGTGCCTTGGCAAGATCATAGGAGGGGGCCTCCCCATCGGCGCAGTGGTTGGCGACGCAGACATTCTCGCACGCCTTGACCCGCGCAGAAAAGCAGGGATGCGGGTCTTTCACTCCGGGACTTTCAACGGGAATCCTCTCTCCGTAGGTGTCGGGAGGGCAACCGTTGATGCGTTGATGGTTCCTGGGGCGTTTGACCTCATACGCAAGAGGACGGAGAGCCTGAGAAGCGGATTATCGGCCACACTGACTGAAAGGGACATTCCCCATCAGATGCTAGGGGAAGGCGGGATGTTCAACTTCTACCTCACGTCGAAGCCCGTTAGAAGCTACAGGGATGTTAAGGGTTCAGACCTGAGGCTCAGGAGGTTCCTCGACCTGGAACAGATTACGAATGGGGTTTATCTGAAGCCGGAGAATAGATACTGCCTGTCGCTGGCTCACTCAGACGAAGATGTCCGCGCCACGAAGGAAAGATTCGCACAGTCCGTTGACAACCTGACCTCGTCAAAAGCGACCTGACAATCGAAGGTCTCTCGAATCTGCAAGACACAGACCTGCATTTGATCAATCCGATAGACTAACCCTGCCAACAGATATTAACGAGCACAATTTTCAATCGATACCGGATGAAATTTCTATTCGTCACCGACGAAAGCCTTTCCGCAGACCTTGCGTGGCAACTGAAGAAGGAAGGACACGACGTCAAGATGTACTGTCATGGCCAGGGGGAAAAGGACGTCGGACTTGGGTTCTTCGAGAAGGTGGACGAGTGGGACACACTGAAGGACTGGGCTGACGTGATAATCTTCGACGATATTGGATTTGGTGCGAAGGCAGAACAGCTCAGAAACGAGGGCAAGTTCGTAGTAGGAGGGAGCATCTACACCGACAAGCTCGAGCTCGACAGAGAATTCGGCCAATCGGAACTCAACTCGGTCGGGGTGGACGTTCTGCCAAGCTGGAACTTCACCTCGTTTGACGAGGCCATCGAGTTCGTCAAGAAGAATCCGGACAGGTACGTCCTGAAACCGAGCGGCAAGGCCCAGAACGAAAAGGAGCTGCTCTTCATCGGACAGGAAGGAGATGGGAAAGACATCATACAGGTCCTCGAGCACTACAAGGCGAACTGGTCCAAGAAAATCAAAGAGTTCCTGATGCAGAAGTTCGCTGATGGAGTCGAGATAGCGGTGGGAGCCTTCTTTAACGGAAAAGACTTCGTGATGCCCATATGCGTCAATTTTGAGCACAAGCGGCTCTTTCCAAACGAGCTAGGTCCTAGCACCGGCGAGATGGGAACAGCCGTTTACTGGACCAAGAGCAACCCTGTCTTCGACAGAACCCTGTTGAAGATGAAGGACAAGTTGGTTCCGAGCAAGTACGTGGGATACATTGACATCAACTGCATTGCCAACGCGAAGGGAATATGGCCGCTGGAATTCACTGCGAGATTTGGATTTCCGACAATAAGCATCCAGATGGAAGGGATCACCAGCGAGTGGGGCCAGTTCATGTTTGACATTGCCCATGGGAACGAGACCCAGCTCAAGTCGAAGAAAGGATACCAGATAGGGGTCGTGGTCGCGATTCCGCCTTGGCCTTTCGAGGACGAGAAAGCTTTCAAGAAGTATTCAGAAGGTGCAACGATCCTCTTCAGGCGCCAAAACCTAGATGGCATACACATTGGTGAAGTTAAGCTAGAGGAAGGGGACTGGCATATCGCGGGGAACTCAGGGTACGCTCTCGTCGTAACCGGTTCAGGCGCGACAATGACGGACGCGATAGAGAAGGCGTATCAGAACGTACGGAACATCATGATCCCGAACATGTTCTACCGAAGCGACATAGGCCAACGCTGGACTCGTGACTGCGACGTGCTTCTCAGCTGGGGATACATCTAGAGTTTTGCGGATCCCTAAGCGGGCGCGGCGTGCGGAGCCATGCCAGGGGGCTTTGGTAGAGCTGGACTGTCAGGGCGGCGGCGGGCCATCCGTCTGTATTCCGAAACTTGAAACCGCCCTGCCGTCAGGCTGGAGACTCTGTACCGGGCCATGCCCATGGATCCTTCCTGTGTTCTGATATGATGTACCAGAGAACGAAACCAATCAGCAGCGCTTGGGCCACGGAGCCCAGGACGAGGATTATTGTCGCCGGAACGTTGCCGTTCCTAACCAGCGCGTAGTGTTCCGGCTGAGTCAACGTCTCGCTCAGTGCTATGATGGCTAGGACCAGGCCAATGTAGTACGAGATTCTGGGGCGCACGAATGTTAGAATACTGTCAGCCACGAAGAGCAGCCATCCGAACGTCAGGATATCAAAGACGTCCGCCGGAAGAAGGGGTTGAGCTTGCCAGAGGAAGAACACTCCTAGGACGGCGGAGAAAATTATCAGCACCTGAATCACTCTCGCGGCGGATATCATCGGGGGCGCCGACCCCCCTTCGTTATTTCAAATTATGCTGGCCTCGAAACTCTTTTGAAGCGTTCACAATCCCGAAGGTACCATGGTGACAGGTAGCCACAAGTCGTTCCACTTGCCTGAATCGAAGCCCCATTACGCCCCGCCTAGAGAGTTCAGGACCCTGCACAGGAGGATAGACCTCTCCGTGGATTTCCAGAAGAAGAGCATCTCTGGTTCGTGCACTCTGGACATCGAGCCCATCCGGCAGGGGCTCGGGAAGGTGCACATCGACGCACGCGAGCTCGACGTCAGGTCGTGCTCCGTCGACGGAGGGAAAGTGGAGTTCGAATACGACAACGCCGTTCTAATCGTCCCACTCCCTGAAAAGACAGGGGCCAGATCCATCAGGGTGGAATACTCGGCCACACCGAAGGAGGGGTTGTACTTTACGGCACCTGACGCGGAGCGCCCGGAGAAGGAGGTTCAGGCCTGGACCCACAGCGAGCCCGAATCCGCTCGCTTCTGGTACCCCTGCCACGATCACCCGTCGGACAAATCGCCTAGCGAAGTGGTGATCCGGGTGCCCAAGGGCTTCAGGGTGATCTCCAACGGGAGACTCCTCTCGGAGAAAGATGAAGGTGACAGGACAGTCTTTCACTGGAGGGAGGACACCCCCCACTCGAGTTATCTGACATCGTTCGTAGCTGGCAGGTTCGGACGAATCACCCAAGAAGTCCACGGAATCAAGCTTCACTACAATTTCCCAGAATCGAAGCGCGCCGATGTCCTGAGGTACTTCGGGGAGACACCGCGAATCATCGAAGTGCTCGAGGAACTCACCGGGACGAAGTACCCGTACGAGAAGTACGACCAGACGACGGTCCAGGACTTCATCGCGGGTGGGGAGGAGAACCTAAACGCCACAACTCTCTCAATGAACTATTACCCGGAGGCGGGCACGGAGGAGGACTATCAGCCGATGTACTCAAACCCATTCTCGTCCGCCGTGAGTCTAGTGGCCCACGAGGCGGCCCACCAGTGGTATGGAGACTGGGTCACGTGCTCCGACTGGTGCCACGCGTGGGTCAACGAAGCTTGGGCGACCTACCTGGAGTCGCTCTACACAGAGAGGAGTCGTGGGGCCGACCAGATGCGGTGGGAGATGCGTGCCAGGGAGGTGGAGTACTTCGAAGAGGATGAGACCCAATACAGACGGGCCATTGTTGACAGGGAGTACGTGTGGCCCCATGACGTCTTCGACCACACCACCTACCGCAAGGGAGCATCCATGCTCCACGAGCTCAGGTACATCATGGGTGACGCCGCCTTCTTTCGCGGGACGGCCGAGTTCCTGAAGAGACACGCGAAAGCGTGCGGGGATACAGACGACATGCGCAAGGCGATGGAGGCTGTGAGCGGGCTCCAGTTGGAGGAGTTCTTCGAACAGTCATTCCTGAAGCCAGGCTACCCGGAGTTTCAAGTTGAGTACTCTTGGGACGATGCAGCCAGGACAGCCACTCTGCGCGTAAGACAGGCGCAGGATACTGCAGACGGTACACCAATCTTCAAACTCCCCTGCGACGTTGTGTTTTACGTAGGGGGGATCAGAAAGAAGTTCAGGATCATGTTGGGCTCCGCCGAACAGTCGCTTGTGTTCTACCTAGACGCCAAACCCTCCGTGGTGGAGTTTGACCCTGAAAGGTGGCTGATGAAGAAGCTGAAGTTCGAGAAGACGTTCGACCTCCTTGAGAACCAGCTATCACAGAGCCAAGACGCATGGAGCAGGTCGGAGGCCGCCACTGCCCTTGGAAAGACGGCGTCAGACCGAGCTATCCCATCACTTATGTCGGCGGCAAAGAAAGAGCAATTCTGGGACGTGAGGGCGTGTGCCCTCCGTGCGCTGGGGGAGATCGGTAGCGACGCGGCGCTATCTGCACTGTTAGAAATTGGAGTCCCCGCGGACAGACGGGTAAGGCGAGCCCTGGCGAAGGCGCTAGGGAACTTCAAGGACGAAAGGGCGAGGAAGATCCTGGCGGGGTTCCTGGAGACGGACGAGAGCCCCTACGTCAGATGCGAAGCGGCGCTGTCGCTGGGTAAGTCTTGGCCGGAGGGGGCCCTGCCATATCTCAAGAAGGCGATGGGGGTCCATTCACCCAACGAGACTCTGGCCGAGGCATGCCTGGAGTCCATGGGCAAGCTGAAGGACGAGGAGATCAAGCAAATAGTGGACAGTAGCCTTGCCTACGGGAAACCCACGCGGGTGAGGGTGGGAGCACTGAAGGCAATCAAAGCCCGTGGACGGATTGCAGACGACGAGGTCCCCCTCCTGAAGGACATCATGCTGCGGGACAAGGAGTACAGGGTGAGACTGTACCTGGTTTCTGGCCTTCTGCGCGAACTAGCCGACGGCAGGTTCATCGACGTCTTGGTTGAAGTCGTGAAGAAGGACAGGAATGGAAGCGTCAGGAGAGAGGCGCTGGAGGTGTTCTACGAGCTGTCAAGGCAAACTGAGCAAACGGCAGCAATCACGGAGCTGAAGGCCCAGGTCGATGAGCTGAAAGAGGAGAACAGGAAGCTCGTACGGTCGGCGGGCTAGCTGTACCCCAATCGCTTCCTCGGGCTCACCCCTCCAGTCGAGGTCACCTTTGACTGCCTCGAGGAGAGGAGCCGCTTCATCTTTGGGCCCATCGAATCGAACACCTCAGCAATGTCATATCCCGTCTCAGAAAATGCGTGCCTCTCCTTCGGAGTGTACACCTCCACCGAAACCTCGTATCTCGCGTGGGTCTTCCCTGGTTTCTTCGACTTCACCACCGCCCGGATCTCCTCGATAAGAGGGTAGACCTTGCACAATTCCTCAGAGAGCTTCTCGAACTTCATCTTCGCCTCGCCGGCCTCTACGGGCTCATCTGGGAGGCCGACGATGTAAAACGGAGGGTTGGATTCCTGGGGGACCATCAGAGAACAGGCAACGGCCGCCCAGAGCGGTCTTTATGGGTTCTGTCGCCCTCTGCTAGCGATGACCGAGCAATCTGTTTCGGAGGCAGAGTGGAACTCGACTTGCTCTAGTTATCGATATGGTTGGATTCCCAGGACGGTTCCGAGCTCAGAAATCGAAGATATGATGAAGTCGGGCCCTGCTGCGGCAAGTCGGTCAGGGGCATAGCTCCCCGTCGCTACTGAAACGCTCTTCACTCCGGCTCCCTTCGCGGCCATGACGTCAAATGGTGTGTCACCGACATAGTACACGTCGTCTTTGGGGAGGGAGAGCATGGAGACGGCCTGGAGGAGCCCCTCGGATCTAGGTTTCATGGTCTCGGTGTCGTTTCGAGTGAGCACGAACTCAAAGAGGCCATGGAGCCCAGAAATGGCGAGAGACCTTGCGGCCGCCTTCTGCCCGCTGTTCGTAACCACCGCGAGCCTGACCCCCTTTTCCTTCAGGCCGACAAGGACCTCCCGGACTCGGGGAAATGGCCTCGTAGAGGCGATGTTTCTCAGCTCAAAGTCGTCGAGGATGTCGAAAGCCTTCCTCCTGAAGTCCGCGTACTCTCGCCCTTGGCCGATCCTCGCCTTTGCTGCATCAAGAATCGTTTGCGTGGGGGTTGACAGGTTCAGGCCAGACGTGTCGACCCCCCCTGCTCTCATTTCCTCGAGCAGGGCCGTTCTGACCCCCTCGGCGTCGAATTTGAACGAAACGAGAGTGCCATCTATGTCGAAGATGGCTGCGACAACCATGGCGAGCTAGATCTTCTTTTTCGAGAACAGGATTAGAATGGCGAGCCCAACGAAGCCCAGGGCCACTACTAGAATCGCTATGGCAGTAAGCGTATCCGACCCCGCCGCCTGAAGGACTGGCAGGTGTGGAAGCAACTTGCGCGCTGTCCGGCCAACTTCGTATTTATCCCTTGAGGGGGGAATAATGATTGAACTGTTAAGTAGACTCCCCACATCTCTGTTCTCGTGCCGCCGCGAATCACATGCTACGGCGGGGTCGGGGAAATCGGCGGGAACAAGTTCGTCCTCGAGGACGGTGGGGTCAAGGTGGTCCTCGATTTTGGGACTGGGTTCTCTGAAGGCTCGGACTATTTTGATTCGTCCATCTCCCCAAGGGGGGTCAACGGTGCGGGGGACCTCTTCGAGTTCGACCTACTCCCCCAGATTCCCGGGCTTTATTCCGAAGAGGCCCTGCAGAACACCAGTGTGGATTATGCAGAGCCGGAGTTCGACGGGGTGGTCCTCAGCCACTATCACTCGGACCACACCGGGAGAATCGAGTACATCGACCCCAAAATCCCGGTCTACTGCGGTGAGACGACCGCGCTTATTCACGACGCGTACGCTGCCTCCACGGGCTCCCCACTTCGCGGGCATCCAATCAGGAGGTTCAGGACGGGGAACAAGTTCACCATCGGCCCCATGGAATTCCACCCCATCCACGTCGACCACTCGATCCCTGGGGCGTACGGGTTCGTCATACACACCAGCGGAGGGACAATGGCATACACAGGGGACTTCCGTTTCCACGGGCCCGCAGGTTCCATGACACGGGACTTTGTCGCTTCCGCGAGGCGGGCGAAGCCCGACCTGCTCCTTACCGAAGGGACGAGGGTGGGCCCTGAAGACGATTCAGCGAACATGAGTGAACCGGCCGTGAAGAAGGAGGCGCTGAAGATGGTGAAGGGGACGAGGTCTCTCGTGTTCTCTACGTTCAGGGGAAACGATGTCGACAGGGTGAACACCTTCTTCGATGCCTGCCAGGAGGGCGGAAGGCGCCTCGCGGTATCGATGAAGATAGCCGTGCTCCTCGAAAAGCTCTCGGCAGACAGAGGGCTCCGGGTCCCGCGCGTCGGCAGAGACGTGGACGTCTACCTCCGAAGGAAGAAGACGGGGAGGTTCGATGACTCCGACTACTTCGCCTGGGAGAGGCCGTTCATTGCAAGTGGGTTGACGGCCGAAGACATCAGGAAGAGGCAGGGGGAGGTCTTCCTACACCTTGAGGCCTGGAACTTCCCTGAGCTGATAGACATCAAGCCCGATCGCGGAGGGACCTACATCCACTCAGCCACCGAAGCATTCAACGAAGAGGGGGAGAAGGAGGAGACTTTGATCAGGAACTGGGTTGAACACGTCGGGTTTCGTTACACACACCTCCACGCGTCCGGGCACGCCCCAGCCAGCGAGGTGAGAGGGCTGGTCAGGGAGGTTTCCGCGAAGAAGGTGGTGCCAATCCACACTGAACACCCTGAGTTGTTCGGTGAGTTCAACAGGGAGAGGAGTTGGGTCCTTCAGGTGCCCGTCAGAGGGAAGGCCGTCACGGTGGATTCCTGAGCCAACAAGCAGAAATATGGTGAAGGGGCGGAGCCGTCGGTTGGAAAGCGAAGGGGAAAAGGACATTCCAAAAGCAGGGTTCTCACGAGGAAGGAAGGCGTCGGCGTCTCATCGATTCTCCCCCGGCCGCTGGGACCTTGACGACCTGATTTCAGGGGGCCGGGGTGATCTTCAGAAGACGCTCAGTGGAATACAGAAGAAGGTAACGGAGTTCGAAACGGATAAGACGAGACTCGCAGACTTCGGCAAGCAAGAGGTCGCGGGTGCGCTCCATCGATACGAGAGCATCATGGAGGACCTTGCGATCATCACCGCGAAACCACAGATGGAGTACAGTACGGACACCGGGGACGGGAAGGTGAAGGCATCCTTGGACAGGGCGGAGGACCTGGACGTAGACATCGAGAACCGCCTCCTTTTCTTTCAGCTTTGGTGGATCGCCCTCGACGATTCTCGGTCTGCTCTGCTGACGCCTGACGACGCCGATCTGAGATACTTCTTGACGCTATGGAGAAAGCAGAAGCCCCACACGTTGGAGGAGAGGGTAGAACAAGCAATCAACCTGAAGAACGTGACCGGTTTCTCCGGCTGGACACACCATTACGACAAGATTGTATCCGATTTTACGTTTGTCTTGAAAGTCAAGAACAGAACGCTAAAGGACGCTGCTGGCAAACCTAGAAAGTTCGTAGCAGAGGAAGTCGTGAGACTGGCATATTCTCCCGACCCGTCGACCAGAGAGGCGGCGTACAAGGCATTACTGGGAAAGTATGCTGAGCACGGGGACGTACTCGGCGAGGTCTACCGGACAATCGTTAGAGATTGGAGGAACGAATTCGTCAAGCTTCGAGGGTACGAATCGGCTATCTCGCCAAGGAATCTCGGCAACCAGGTGACGGACGCAACCGTCCAGACCTTGCTGAGGGTATGCAGAGAAAATGGTCCAGTATTCCAGGAATTCTTCGAAGTCAAGTCAAAGCTTGTCGGAATGAAAAAGATGAGCAGATATCACATTTACGCGCCCCTAGTTAAGAAGGAGAGGAGCGTTTCCTATGCCGACGCGGTCAGGAAGGTCATAAGCGCTTTCGAAAGATTCGACCCCAAATTCGCTAGGCTGGCCGTCAGGGTGTTCGAGGCAAATCATGTAGATTCTAGCCCGAGAAAAGGCAAAGAAAGCGGAGCTTATTGTTACAGCGTCACTCCCCACGTTGTGCCTTATCTGTTCTTGAATTTCTCGGGGGTGAACAGGGACATCGAAACAATTGCCCACGAATCTGGGCATGCCATCCACAGTCAACTTGCAACCTCGCATTCCTTATTGACTTTCCACCCCCCATTGGTCTTGGCGGAAACTGCTTCAGTCTTCGGCGAGATGCTGCTATTCGACAACAACCTACGTGAGGAGAAGAATAAAGAAATCAAGCGAGGCATGCTCATGGATAAGATATCTTCAGTTTACGCCACCATTGGAAGGCAAGCCTACTTCGTTGTTTTTGAGGAAGAAGCACACAGGGCGGTTAACGAAGGGGCGACCGTTTCAGATCTTTGTGCTCTATATTTGAGAAACCTGGGTGAACAATTCGGGGAAGCGGTCCAAGTCCCAGACGAGTTCAAATGGGAATGGACGTACATCCCGCACATCTACCACACGCCCTTCTATTGCTATGCCTACTCATTTGGGAATCTGTTGACCCTGTCTCTTTACGATACATACCTGAGGGAAGGAAAGAGCTTCGTTCCGAGGTACATGCGGCTCCTCTCGTACGGTGGATCGAAGAACCCCGAAGATATTCTGACCGAGATGGGGGTGGACGTTTCATCACCGAGGTTCTGGCAGGGAGGATTCAACGTGATACGTAGGATGGTTAAGGACCTTCAGACTCTTTGACAACGTCCGGCTTTCAAACATGAGACCCGCTCCTCCAGGTGATAAAGTAGGAGTGGCTGCGCATCAGCGCAGCCAGCTGTCAATGTCTAACGAACCACAGGGACAGTTTCCAGTGCCTGGTTGATGAAGGCAGCATCAGGCTCGTAATCTACGAGCCTGCCGCCGAGCTTGTCCTCGTAGGCCTTGAGGTCGAGCAGGCCATGGCCGCTCAGGTTGAAGAGGATGGTCTTGGGCTCGTTACGTTGTTTGCATTGGAGCGCGATGTCTACGGCTGCCTTAATGGCGTGGTTGGACTCTGGGGCCGCCACGATACCTTCAGTCTGCGCGAATAGGACGCCCGCCTCCATCATCTCGTTCTGAGAGTAGGCAACGCTGCGCATGTATCCCTTGTCGATGAGCATGCACATGGACGGTGCCTTTCCGTGGTACCTCAGACCTCCAGCGTGAATTGGTGGGCATTGGTAGGAGTGGCCGACTGTGTGCATCTTCAGGAGTGGCGTCGTCTCTCCCGTGTCTGCGAAGTCGTATCTGTACGAGCCGCGCGTGGTCGACGGGACTGCCTTGGGCTCTGCGGCGACGAACTCCGAATCGCTAGCGCCACGGAGCTTGTCTCTCATGAAGGGATAAGCCAGGCCCGCGTAGTTGCTCCCTCCGCCGATGCACCCGACGATGTAATCTGGGACCTCGTCGAACTCCTCCATCTGGAGCTTGGCTTCCTGGCCGATGACCGACTGGTGAGTGAGGACGTGATTGAGCACGCTACCAAGGGCGTACTTCGTGTTGTCGTGGGTGACGCAGTCTTCAATTGCTTCGCTTATGGCAATGCCGAGGCTCCCGGGGTGGTCAGGGCTCTTCTCGAGGAACTTCCTGCCTACCTTCGTCCTCGGGCTCGGCGAAGGGTGGACCTTCGCACCGTAGACCTCCATCAGCGTCCTTCTGTATGGCTTCTGATCGTAGCTGCTCCTTGTCATGTAGACCGTCAGGTCAATGTCGAAGAGGGCCGTGGCCAACGCAAGCGCGCTCCCCCACTGGCCTGCGCCAGTCTCCGTGGTTAGCCTCTCCGTGCCCTCCTTCCTGTGATAGTAGGCCTGGGCGATGGCGGTATTGGGTTTGTGGCTCCCAGCCGGGTTTAGGTCCTCTCGCTTGTAGAAGATCTTTGCAGGGGTCTTCAGCTTCTCCTCAAGCCTTGTCGCCCGGTAGAGAGGAGTGGGTCTTCCGAGTCGGAGGTATGCCTCCCTGACTTCCTCCGGGATGGGGATGAACTCCTGGGTCGAAACTTCCTGCATCACGCACTCCTTTGCGAAAAGTCGGAGGAGTGGCTCTGGCGCCATGGGCTGCATGGTCCCTGGGTCAAGGGGAGGCGGGAGGGGTTCTGGCAGGTCGTGTAGGATGTTGTAGTAATTGTTTGGAAGCTTGTCTTGGGATAGGGTTGATTTGATCTGAGTCTTGCTCATAGGTAGGCTCAGTTTTTGACAGATATATTCAATCGTGAACAGATTTGACCATTGGGTTTACGAGCGGAATGGGGAGGAATGCTCAAAAAAGCTCATTTCAGTACATGGTTTCATGTGGCCAAGAATTAGGGCTGAATTCGAAAGACAGGTGGTACGGCCTGCTGTGGTCCGCAAGATGATAGAGTGCGGCATGAGGGTATCCGACGACCTCAAGCTCTACGTCGGAGACGTGGAGCTGGACTACCTAGCAGTTTCTCGGGCAGTAGGGGTAGACAGGAGGGTGGTCAAGCAGACGGCAGAACAGATCCGCAGGAGCCCCTATCTCTACTCGGTATTCTCCAAGACCAAGCCCCTCGGGACGAGCCTGGTGGACTTGGTCTCTTTGCTTGGATACACAGCCGTGGTCGTGGAGGCGGACCCGAAGTCTCCCGGTGTCATGGCAGAAGTAGCGGAGATCCTTTCACGACATGGGATGGTCGTCAGGCAGGCCGTCGCCGAGGACCCGGACATGGTGCCCGAAGCGAAAATGACACTTGTGGTCGGGGGGCAGCTTACGGGGCAGGCCATGGAGGAGCTGAACGCGCTGAAGGACGTGAAGAGCATAAAGATCCTCAAGTAGGTTCGCCCGGAATCTTGTTTCGAGGTGACGGTGGGCAGAAGAGCTACTTCTCGAGCATCCTGGAGAATGTCCAAGAGACGGTGCTCAGAATCTCGTTGAGCCTGGCCTTGTCTCTGTAGTTCTCTATCACGAGCTTCGCTATTGCTCCATTAGCCTCGTCGACATCGAAGCGGAGCTCCATCCCTTTTGATAGCTTCCCTGAACCGACCAGCTCCTCATCTTTCGTCACCATCCCCTGAAGTATCTTCCCCATTAGGAACGACTTGAAGGGAGGCGTCGAGGTTTTCAACACCACCCCGCTGTTCGGCTCTATGGCAACCGCGTCTGGCGTAATGGACGCCGTAGCAATCGCCTGGCCGCCCTTGTCGCGCTTCAGTTCCCTCACCTCCGACGCCTCCTTCGACTCTGACATCATTTCGCTGGCCGGCTTGAAGGTGGACGCTCTGAGGCTGGTGTCCACATAGCTGAGCGTCTCCTTGAGGCGCTCCAACTCTTCTTCGAGCTCGGCGATTCTCTGCTCGAGCCATAGCTTCAGCTCCGCTGCCCTCTTGGTATCTCGATCGGGAAACGCCATTGAGGCACGTCCGACCGAGTTGCGCTAAAAACGTTAGCGGGTTCCGACCCGAGAGAGAGGGGCGGGGGTGAAAGTGTTAAGCGTCGTCTCGGTCAGCCCCCGTTATTGCTGAGGCTGAAGCGCAGGACTTCCCTGGTTGCAGCCGCGTCAGTTTTTGCCGCCCTGTACGCGGTTCTCGGGGCGGTACCCATCTCGCGGTTGGTTCTCGGCCAGGGGAACTTCCTCACGGCGAGCAACTTCGTGACCCCTTTGGCTGGAATGCTCTTCGGGCCTGTGGTCGGGGGGCTCTCGGCGATCGTAGGCGACGTTATCGACTCTGGCGCCGGGTATGTCTCTCTCGCGGGGACAGGACTATCGGTCCTTGCAGCTGACGTGGCCACGGTCATTACGGCTGGTCTTGCCTTTTCCGGGAGGAGGACTGCGGCAGTCGGAGCCCTGGTGGTCGTTCTGGTCGCATACTGGCTGGACCCACTTTCGGTGCTATTCGTCGGGCCTATCCCCTTTACATGGCTGCACATGCTGTCGCTTGCCATACTGGTGCCCCTGCTTGTCCTCGAAGGAAGAGGGGTAATCTCCAGGTTGAATCCTGTTTTTGTAACTGGTGTCACGTTTGCAGCTTTGATGTGCGGCCAATTGACAGGAACGGTGGTGGGCCAGAATCTGGCGGTTAGAGTCTATGGCGTCCTATCCGTCCAGGATTGGCGAAATCTCGTCCCCGTCTTCTTCCCTCTATACCCGGTCGAAAGAGTGTTCTTCACAGCCGTGGGTTCTCTCATCTCAGTCCCTGTCCTGAGGGCGCTTTCGCAGCGACGAGGCACTCACTAGTCGAAGTGAGCAGCCATGACTCAAAGGCATGCTTTAATGGAGTAAGCGGGAGGCTCGCCCAGCCATGTCCTCGAATCCGACCTATGACGACACTCTGAACAACATTCGGAAGATGCTGGAAGAGCAGGTGCAAAGGGTTGAGCGGATAAGCAGGCCGGTCGAATGGGTGGACTATTCGAAGCTTGACAGGCTTGTCGTAGGGGTTATCGGGGGCGATGGAATTGGTCCAATCATAGCGAAGGAGACGTCGCGTGTCCTAGAAGCGGTGCTAAAGGAGGAGATAAGGGTCGGCAGAGTCGAAATCAGGCAGATCGAAGGGCTTACCATAGAGAACAGGATCAAGCAGATGAAGGCCTTGCCGGATGAAGTTCTGACGGAGATCAAAAAGTGCCATGTGCTGCTGAAGGGGCCGACCACCACCCCAGAAGAGGGGAGCGGCATTCCCAACATCGAAAGCGCGAACATTGCAATCCGAAGGGCCTTCGATCTGTTCGCCAACGTGAGGCCAGTCCGTGTCCCATCCGAGGGAATCGACTGGGTCTTCTTCAGGGAGAACACGGAGGGGGAGTACATGCTGGGGAGCAGGGGGATGATGGTGACCCCAAACTTGGCCCTTGATTTCAAGATCATAACACGGCCCGGGGCAGAAAGGATCATCCGATTGGCGTTCGAGCACGCAAGGAAGACGGGCAGGAAGAAGGTGACCGTGGTGACCAAGGCAAACGTGGTGAAAACTACGGACGGCCTCTTCCTGGAGACTGCAAAGCGGGTGGCCCAAGACTTCCCAGAGATCAAGTGGGACGGATGGTACATTGACGTTTTCACTGCGAAGCTCATAGACCCCAAGAGGAGGAGGGAATTCGAGGTGGTAGTTCTCCCCAACCTGTATGGCGACATCGTGACGGACGAAGCTGCGGAACTCCAGGGAGGGGTTGGGACCGCGGGGAGTGCCAATCTGGGGGCAACGTTTGGAATGTTCGAAGCAATACATGGCTCTGCCCCGAGGATGATTGCCGAGGGGAGGGGAGCCTATGCGGACCCGCTCAGCCTCATGAGGGCGGCGGTGATGATGCTGGAACACGCAGGGATGATTGAGCAGAGCAGGAGACTCTCCATGGCTCTTGACATCTGCGCCATCTATGACAGAAAGGCGGTGATCACCGGTCGAAAGGACGGAGCAACCGCGAGTCAGTTCGGAGATACGGTGATTAGAGCATTATCGGAACCAGGACTTGCCGCGCTCTGGAACTCCTATCAGAGCGGCTGAACCTACCGCTCTGCAGTGCGGTCAACCGTGAATTCGGAAGTCCCTGTGGTTCCTCGGAGTCGCAGGCTCCACCTCGAGCTTGTCAACGCGTGCTCGAGGCGGGCCGAACTTCGCCCAGTCGATGATCCTCTTTACTTTCCTCTCGTCTCCCTCCAAAAAGGCTTCCACCGTCCCGTCCGGCAGGTTCCTGACCCAGCCCCTGACTCCGAGGTCGGATGCCAGCTGAGCCATACTCGATCGGAAGGAGACGCCATGCACAAGCCCTCTGATCCTGATGTGGACTGCGGTCACCATCTGTATCACCTAAGAGATGCGGCCATGTTCGTAATCCCACTGACGACGAATGAGACTGCGAGGGCAGCGATGAGAAGTGCCGTAATCCTGGAAAGGGCGGTCGTACCGTTCGCACCCAGGACCTTTCTCACACCATCGGAGCTGGCCAGTATGATGTAGGCAAGGATCGCGTTGCAGACTATGACGATCAGGGCGAGGAATGGGCTGTACGGCGGCCCGGAAATGATGATGACGGTCGAGATGGCGCCCGGCCCTGCCAGAAGAGGCGTGGCGAGCGGAAATGCGGCGATCTCAGAAGGCTGCAGACCCTTGGACTTGACGTTCCCCCCCATGAGCTGGTCAACGGCAACCACGAAGAGGATGATTCCTCCAGCGATGCGGAAGTCGTCAAGTGTTATTCCGAAGATGTCGAATATCAGCCACCCAAAGAGAGAGAAGACGATCAGGATTGCCGTGGAGATAACAATGGCATGATTGAGAATCCTCCTTCGGGCGTCTGGAAAGTCAGCGGTAAGAGTTACGAAGATTGGAACCGTCCCCACGGCATCAGTGACCGCGAATAGAAGGACGAAAGCGCCGGCGAAAAGGGCGGGGTCGAAGGCAAAGAATGAAGACAGCAGCGTCAAAATGTTCGAGGCGAGCGGGGCGCCAAACGGATAAATAAGCAGTTGAAGATTTTAGGCGGAAGTTTGTCCGCAGTCCAGGAATCTGCGATCACGGAGGCAATGGCCAAGATAATGGATCCGGAACTTGGGAGGCCGATAACTGACCTAAAGCTGATAGACAAGATGACCGTCACAGATGGCTCGGTCGACCTTGAGTTTCATTTGACTGCGCCCTTCTGCCCGCCGATCTTCGCCCTGAAGATAGCAAGCGACATCAAGGCGGGTCTCCTTTCGGTCCCGGGCGTGACCGAGGCAAGGGTCACGCTACGAGGGCACTATCTGGCCGACGCCGTCAACAAACAAGTGAACAGACCCGCCCAGCCGGCGAAGTAGGTCATTGAGGTGGGGAGCCGTGAGCGCGTGTCCGAGTACCTTTCAACGTCAGGAGTCAAGTACGAGCTCAGGGAGTTTGGAGAGAGCACGAAGAACTCCGCGCTCGCCGCACAGGCCCTGGGGTGCAGCGTGGCAGAGATAGCGAAAAGCGTCGTGTTCGTAGGCGAGAGAACCGTTGTCGTGATAATCTCTGGCGATAGGAGGGTCGACGGCGCCAAGCTCGCAAAGGTCACAGGTAGGGAACTGCGAGTCGCCAGGGCGGACGAGGTCAGGGACAGGACGGGTTACCCAATCGGAGGCGTCCCGCCGTTCCCTCACGGTGAAGGCATTGAGGTCCTGGTGGACGCTTCATTGACGAGGTTCGCATGCGTCTGGGCGGCTGCAGGCACCCCCAACTCCGTCTTCGAGATCGGGACCACCGACCTCCTCGGGCTTCTGGGCAGCAAACCCCTCGACGTAGCTGAATAATGTGGAAGAGTTATAGAGAGAGCCTGGTTCTATAGAGACGTGCCTGCTCGAAAGGCGATCGAGATGGGAGAAGGAACAATCCTGGTTTCCCTCCCCAAGGAATGGGTGAGGAAGAACGGCGTCAGGAAAGGGGACACCCTGTCCGTGGAGGAGCTGCCGGGCGGCAAGCTGCTCGTCAAGCCGTTGGAGGGGGGGGAAGAGGAGCCCAAGCAGATCACCGTAGAGTACCCGGGGGACGACCTTAGCCAGGTCATCAATGACGTCACCGGAGCCTATCTCCTTGGGTACGATGTCATCAAGGTCGCGGGTGGCAGGGTAATATCGAGAGAGGACAGGGCCTCCATCAAGGCAACCATAGGGAGGCTGGTCGGCCTTGAGATAATGGACGAGGACTCCAAGCGTATGACAATGCAGTTCCTCCTTGAACCGACTGCCATCATACCTGAGAAGATCGTCCTCAGGATGTCAGGGCTGCTGGATGGAATGCTCAAGGACACAGCGGAGGGCCTGGCGAAAGGGGACAAGAAGCTCCTGGGCCTGGTGGGAGAACGCGACGACGAGGTCGACAGGCTGTACTTCCTGCTTGTCCGCGCCACAAGGGCTGCGATTGTAAGGCCGGAGGTGGCTGAACGGTACGGCCTATCCCCCGTGGACCTCCTAGACTACCGCGTGGTGGCCAGCTTTCTGGAAAGCATCGGGGACGCGATAACCGACCTCTCGCACAAGTTCCATGACATGGCGAGCTCGAGGAGGCTGGCCAGAGAATACTCGGCGTGCGTCTCGATGCTCACCGAGATGAATGACCTGGCGACCCAGGGGTTCATCTCGAGGCGTGCGGGGAAGCAGATGAGGATCAACAGGCAAGTGGGCACGCTCGCCAATGAGATCGTAGAGAAACTGTCTGCGATAGCCAAGCTGTCTACTGACGACGGGGCGCAGACGGCGGAAACGCTGGCGGCCCTGGACAGGGTGAGTAAGCTGCTTGTCGATGTGTCCGACCTCGCTGTGATTACGCAACAGATATCCGGATAGGTCGACTCCTCGGAACGCTTATTTACAGAAGCCAATCTGAGATGACATGCCGAAGTACCTATTCGTGACCGGCGGTGTGATGTCTGGGCTCGGCAAAGGCATAACCACTTCCTCAGTAGCCAAGCTGCTTCAGCTATCGGGGGTAGAGGTCTCATGCCTCAAGATAGACCCGTACCTCAATTTCGACGCGGGCACTATGAACCCCTACACCCATGGCGAAGTGTTCGTGACGGATGACGGCGGGGAGACGGACATGGACCTTGGTAACTATGAGCGGTTCCTGAACAGGGACATGACCAAGGCAAACAACATCACGACGGGCCAGATATACAAAAAGGTCATCGACGACGAGAGGAGGGGGCGTTTTCTGGGGAAGTCAGTTCAGATAATACCGCACATCAGTGACGAAATCAAGCGGAGAATCAGAGAGCTCGCAGAGAAGGAGAAAGTGGAAGTGCTGGTCGTTGAATGCGGAGGGACGGTGGGAGACATCGAGAGCCTCCCGTTCCTCGAGGCCTTCCGCCAGATGAGGATCGAAGAGGGACCGTCCCGGAGTTTGTTCCTCCACGTAAGCCTCGCGCCCGAACTCGCAGTGGTTGGAGAGATGAAGACGAAGCCCACCCAGCACAGTGTCCAGGAGATGCGCCGAATCGGCCTTCAACCTGACATCATAGTGATACGTGGCACCAGAGTCCTCCCGGCCGAGGCGAAAGAGAAGATTGCGTTGTTCACCAGCGTCCCTCTCGAGAGCGTGATCTCGGACCCCGACGTGGAAAGCATCTACCAGGTCCCCCGGCTCCTGGAAAGGGAGGGAGTGCTCAAGCCGATTCGGAGGCAGCTTAGGCTCAGAACGAGGTTGGAAATGAGGGGATGGAACGCGGTCGCCGAGAAGTTCGTCGACCACCAGACAACGGTGCGCATCGCCATGGTTGGGAAGTACGCCAACCTTGCGGACAGCTACGTCAGTGTCAACCAGGCGTTGTCCCAGGCTGGCGCCATCAACGGCGCGAGCACACGCATATCGTGGATAGAGTCGGAGGAGATAGAAAAGGACGAAACAAAACTTGACCTGATGAACGCCTTTGATGGCGTGGTCCTCCCCCAGGGATTCGGGAGCAGGGGAGTCGAAGGAAAGATTGCGGCTGCCAACAAGGCGAGAGTGGCAGAGATTCCCTTTCTGGGATTGTGCTACGGCTTCCAGCTGGCGAGCGTCTCCTTCGCAAGGCACGTCCTGGGATTGAATGGGGCGAACACGACAGAAGCCGACCCCGACACGCCGTACCCGGTAATCGACATGCTCCCGGAGCAGCGAGTCGTCACCGACCTCGGGGGAACCATGCGGCTTGGAGGCCATGACGTCTTCATCAAGAAACCAAGCAAAGCCTTCGACATCTACAAGGCTGGGAAGATAAGGGAGAGGCACAGGCACAGGTACGAGCTGAACCAGGAGTACCTCGAGAGCCTGGAGGAAAAGGGGATGAAATACACTGGTTTCAGCGACAATGGCAGGAGGGCGGAGATACTGGAGTTGGAGGGTCACCCGTTCTACATGGCGACCCAGTACCACCCCGAGTACATCAGCAGGCCAGAAAGACCGGAGCCTATCTACGTGGCATTCGTAGCAGCGTGCGTGAGGAGGGCCAGGAGCGCTGGAAGGGAGCCGGAGAAGGTCAGGCCCCTAAGCCGATGAATAGGCTCTTGCAAGCCTGACGGCGATACGCGCCGCTTCCTGCGCACCCTTCGCGAACAGGTAGACGTTGGGTTCAATCCCGCTCCCGCCCTCTTCCACCACGGCTTCAAACGGCCTCGGTTCTGACAACAGTCTCTTCTCCAGGGCCTCTACGGTCGGGTCTCTTGCCCCTCGGTTGGAGTGCCTTCCCAGGGTGAGGACCCGGAATCCCGCCTCTGAAATCAGCTTGCCCACCCTTCTGTCGTACCTGATGTTGATGCAAGCGCGATGCTCCGGCATTCTGGACCTCGCAAGAAGGAGCATTCTTGACATGTGGGCCGAAGCCCCCGCCT
>Ga0187766_10000202_pt1 | contig 31336 bp, 30 predicted proteins | sample 0216_QUI02_MP05__4_FD_132971 | JGI IMG/M metagenome (GOLD analysis project Ga0187766, IMG submission 132971) | Tropical peat soil microbial communities from peatlands in Department of Meta, Colombia - 0216_QUI02_MP05_20_MG | ecosystem: Environmental > Terrestrial > Soil > Wetlands > Peat ... | reverse complement strand
CGGATCGCTTCTCGATGGATCGACGAGACCGTCGCGCGTCTGTGCGCAAATTCGGCCCTCGATGACGGCAAATATGCCGAGGCCCAGGCCATTAGCCTGAGCCGTAGGGGCGTGGCTGTGCGCAACATTGCCGTTCGCCTTGCGGCGAAGGGTATTGCGGCTGAGCTGATCGAAGCAGCACTTGCGAGGTTTCAAAACCAGGGTGGGAATGCGGACCTCAAGGCCGCGGCACGGTTCGCGCGCCGGCGGCGGCTCGGGCCCTGCCGCGCCGAAGCCGAGCGGAAAGCAACACGCCAGAAGGATATCGCAGCCCTCGCCCGCCAAGGCTTTTCCCACGATATTGCCCGTCGCATCGTCGATGCCGCCGACCGAGACGCGTTGGATAGCATTGCGGATGAATGTCGAACGGATGAATTTTCTGAGTGAGCGGAGGGTGACTTCACGGCAAGATGCTTTTGAGGGATGATGCGCCTAGTGTCGTATTCGGATTTGAAGTTCCAAAACGCGGATGCCACCAAAATGTAAGGAACTTCACATCCACGACACGAGCGTATTTCCGACCGCGTAGTGCCTACTTGCCGCAGCAAGCACTGTTCCACCCGAATCGCGATACCGCAGGCATCTACAAGAGGACACGAAGCCCGCATGACCGGCGCATCCGCGATCCGCCCTCCGTTTCGCCGTCGCGAAGGTGTGCTGATAGTCGTGCTTGCATCGCTCACCGCATTCGGCCCGATGTCGATCGACATGTATCTCCCCGGTCTCCCCAAAATCGCGACGGATTTTGGCGCCAGCGCCGCAGACGCGCAATTAACGCTCAGCACCTTTTTTCTCGGTTTCGGGGGCGGGCAACTCATATACGGGCCGCTTTCGGATCGCTTTGGGCGCCGCACTCCGCTTCTCGGCGGGCTTGTTCTCTTCACGATTGCGAGTGTGGGCTGCGCCTTCGCGAGCAGTCTGAACCTTCTCATCGCCATGCGATTTCTTCAGGCGATCGGCGGCTGCGCGGGCCCGGTGATCGCACGGGCGATGGTGCGCGATCTCTACGACCGGGACCGGGCGGCCCGTGTCCTCTCGCTAATGATTCTCATCATGGGGATCGCCCCAATCATGGCTCCGCTCGTCGGAAGCCAAATCCTCTATTTCTCTGGATGGCGGACGATCTTTTGGATCATCGCCGGCTTCGGCCTCGCTTGCGCGCTTGCCACAATCGCACTCCTTCACGAAACTCTCCCATCCGATCACCGCGCGCATGGCGGAGCATTGGCACAGGTTGCGGCCTATGCCGAGCCACTTACCCATATGCGCTTCATTGGCTACGCGATGAGCGGCGCCCTCGTTTATGGGGGCATGTTCGTCTACATCACCGGGTCACCCTTCGTCATCATCACGCTCTTCGGATTTTCGCCCACGGCTTTCAGTAAGATCTTCGCGCTTAACGTCATCGGTTTCCTGCTGGGCGCCGGCTTGAACAGCCGCATCGTCATGCGGGTCGGGGTCGACCGGATGCTTGGTTACGGTGTGCTCGGTGCGGCTGGTTCCGGTGCGGTGCTGGTCTTTTTCGCCGCGATGGGATGGGGCAGTCCGGTCGGCGTTCTCCTCCCCCTCTTCGCTTATCTCACGGCGATCGGCCTGGTCGGCGCCAATGCGATGGCCGGCTGTCTCAGCCTGTTCCCTTCGCGCGCAGGCGTCGCCTCGGCCCTCGCCGGCACGCTTCAATTCCTTTCGGGAAGCCTCTTGAGCGCTCTGCTCAGCGCGTTGAATGACGGCACGGCGATACCCATGGCCGGCATTATCGCCGTCGCAGGCATCGGGAGCCTCGTCGCTCAGCGCACATTGACGCGCTGAACCCACCACCCCTAGTGTGGTGGATTTGAAGTTCCTGTCATTTTGGCGGCATCCGTGTTTGGGAACTTCAAATCCGAATATCACACTAGATACAACATATTACTCGTTTGGCTTTGAATCCGAAATTCGCTCACGGTCCCGCATCCAGATGTGGCGAATTTCGGAATCGCCACACTAGGCTGTCGCCGCGCGTGCGACGATTGCCCACACGCGATGCGGGACTGCAAGCGGGTCCCCGGGGAAATCTTTCGCGAGGATCGCAGCGTGAGCTTCGTCGAAGCGCGCCACACGATCACGCGGCAGGCTCGCCGCGACGCCTGCGCTCGCGCGAATCCGGCCGCGCCATGCTTCGTGGCTATAGCTCACGGACAGGTCGAATGAAAAGGTTTCCAGTGCCGAGAATCCAGCACCTGAGACATCTGCCAGAAAGTGGGAATGAATGCCATTCAGACCCGCGTAGGGCCAGGCAGGATTATGCGCAAGGATGAGCCGCTCCGTCGCCTCGACGACCGATCCCGCGAGCGGCAGCCAGTCGAAATGCGCAATGACCAGCGCCCCACCCGGAATAAGCAGGCGGCGCGCTTCCCTGGCCGCTTGCCGGCGGTCGAGCCAATGCCAGCACTGCCCGGCGGTCACCGCCTCGAATGCCTCTGCCGGCAGGCCCGTCGACTCAGCCCGGCCGACAACGTAGGCGATCTCAACGCCTGCTTCGCGATCGAGACGCTGGGCCTCTTCAATGAGAGCGGCCGCGGGATCGAGTCCCGTGACATCGCAGCCGCGCCGGGCGAGGCCGCGCGCAACGCTACCCGTACCGGTCCCGAAATCGAGCACGCGTTGCCCTCGCCGCCCAATGCCGAAATTGCTGAGTCGGTCGAAAAAAGCCTCTGGAAACCCGGCGCGGTGACGGCCGTAATCCTTGGCCGTGCGCCCATAATCGATGTTCATGGGGCGAAACCTCGCAAGGCAGGTGGTTCGCGTCAAGGCTTTCGGACCGCGAAGGGGTTGCCCAAAGCGAACCTTGCATTATCTTACGGCCGAACCCTAAGGGCGATTGGCGCGAAAGCGCCCGATTGAGAGATAAAGGCAGCGCGAATGGGTAATGACAGCAGCAAGCCCGGCCTGATGACCGGCATCAAGGATAAGCTTGTGGCGAGCAAGGAGAAATGGGCGCGCGAAGGCCGCCTCATTACCGGGCGAGCGGACGAGCGGAGGCTGCAGCGTCTGCCGCCCGGCCAGCGCGAGGTCAAGAATTGGCCGGTGCTCGACCTTGGCATTCAGCCAATGTTGCCGCCGTCGCGTTGGCGCCTCGACGTCGACGGGCTGGTTGAGAGCCCCGTCCACTGGACCTTGGACGATTTTCTTGCGCAGCCGCGCCTGCGATCCCAGTCCGACATTCATTGCGTCACCGCGTGGTCGCGCTATGACAATCGATGGGAGGGAGTCGCGGCGCGGCACATCATGGCGCTCGTGAAGCCGAAACCCGAGGCGAAGCACGTCATTTTTCATTCTTTCGACGGCTATACGACAAACATCCCGCTCGACGATTTCGGTGTGGAGAATGCGCTTCTCGCAGACCGCTGGGAGGGTGAGCCGATCACGCGCGAGCACGGCGGACCGGTGCGCGTCGTCGTGCCGCATCTCTATTTCTGGAAGAGTGCCAAGTGGGTGAAACGCATCGAGTTCGCCGCCGAAGACCGGCCGGGCTTTTGGGAGGTGCGGGGTTACCACAATTACGGCGATCCTTGGAAGGAAGAGCGCTATAGCTGAGGCAACGAGCCGGGGGGAAATCCATGTCCGCCTACGATTTCAGTTTCAAATCGATCGACGGCGAGCCATTGCCGCTTGCGGCTTACAAAGGCAAACCCGTGCTCGTCGTCAATACGGCATCATTTTGCGGGTTCACGCCGCAATATAGGGATCTCGAATCGCTATGGCGGAAATTCCAGGCGCGAGGCCTTGTCGTGCTGGGGATACCGTCGAACGACTTCGGCGCCCAGGAGCCCGGTACAGCGGCCGAAATCAAGACATTTTGTACGACGAACTTCGCCGTCGATTTCCCACTCGCCGCCAAAGAAAGGGTTTTGGGCGAGGATGCGCATCCGTTCTATCGCTGGGTCGTTAGCGAGCTTGGTGAGGATTCGGCGCCACGATGGAATTTCCACAAGTACCTGATCGGACGCGACGGCGAGCTTGCGGGCATGTGGCCCTCGCGGGTCGGCCCGCTCGACCCCGCGATCGTGCGAGAGATCGAGGCGGCCCTGGCGCCATGACGCCCAGCACTGCCGCCAAACCAGCGCCTTAGCGTCACCTCCCTCCCTGCGTGCCATTCTATACGCTATCATTGCGCACAGACGGCCTGACATTGGGATTGCGAGGATGAAGAAGCGCACTTTGCAAGTTGGGCTTCTCGGGGCGGCGATGGGTGCCGCACTCACGATTGGGACCTGCCTCGCCCAAGCCGCGCAGGTGATCATTCCAATCCTGGTTCCAATCACCGGCTTTCTCTCGCTGGAAGGGAACAGCCAGCGCAACGGGGCCGTGCTGGCGCTTGAGCACGCTCCACCGGGCGTCAAAGCAAAGGGCGAGGTGCTGGATACCGGCACCTCACCGGAAATTGCGGTCAACGCGTTCGAAAAAGCCGTTTCGGCCGAAACGCCGATTGCGATCGTGGCACCGATCCTCGGCATCCAAATGCTGGCGATTCTCCCGCTCGCGAACCAGCACAAGGTCCCCTTGGTAACCGTATCCGGTACCGCGAAAATCACAGAATTGAGCAATCCCTACATCTTCCGCTTTTTCCCCGCGGACAATGTGGTCAAGGTTGTGCAGGCGCGGTACGCGGTGGAGACGCTCGGCAAGAAGCGCCCAGCACTTCTTTTTCAGACAACCGCTTACGGCCAGAGTGGAGAAGCCGTGCTGACGTCCGAGTTCAACCGGCTCGGCGCTCCCCTCGTTTTCGAAGACAGCCTCGATACCAACGTGAAGGACATGTTGCCGATCCTTCTAAAGGTGCGGGAGGCGAACCCCGATGTGCTCGTTCTTCAGCTCCATGCCGGTTCGATGGCGCTCGTGGTCAAGGAAGCGGCGTCCATGAACCTTCCATTTCCGATCGTCGCCAGCTCCGCCATGCATCAGCCCTCGACCGCGGCCCTTCTCGAACCCGACGAGATGAAAGGCGTATGCGCCGAGACCGGTTCTTCGCCAATATCGAGCGAGACGCCCGCCGTCAAAAAATGGCTAGCCGAATACCGGTCCGCATTCCAAACCGACCCTGACGCATATGCCCTCGGCCAATATGATGGCGTGGCAATGGTGCTGAAGGCGGTCGAGGAGGGTGCCAAAACACCCGAGGACGTTCGCGCTTATCTCGCGACCAAAAGCTTCAAGGGCATCGCCATGACGTACAAGTCGGACGGGGTCGGCAACATGGCCCATTCGGCGGAGATCGTGTGCTATGACGGCAAGACTCGCATTCCAAAAGTCGTCAAGCGCTACGACAACGTGGACGCAGCACCCTAGTGTGGCGAATCCGAAATTCGCCACATCTGGATGCGGGACCGTGAGCGAATTTTGGATTCAAAGCCACACTAGGCGGACAGCCGCCGTTGCGGGCTTCGCGGAGATTTCGTGGCGCTGATCCAACTCGCCATTGACAGTGTGGCCCTCGGTGCCGCGTACGCGCTGGTCGCCCTCGGATTCGTGTTGGTGCTCAATGCGACGGGGGCTGTCAATTTTGCCCACGGCGATTTAGTGATGGCGGGCGGTTTCGTTACCGTCGCACTCGCGCACGTGATGGCGCTACCCGGCCTCGTTTTGCTACCGGTTGTCATACTTACGATGGCGGCCCTCGGCCTCGTTTTCTCGGCCCTCGCCTATTTTCCGCTCATGCGTCGTCCGCCGGCAGCAGTCTACGTGAGCACGATCGCACTCGGCATCATCATTCAGAATACCGCAAATGCGATATACGGTTCCGAGCCGCGCTCGACACCGGCACTCGTCGCGGATCGGGTGTTTCATATTGGCGACGGCGTTTCAATCGGCGAGCAATCTCTTGCGATCGTCCTGGTCGCCGCAGCGGCAATTCTCGCGCAGAGCCTGCTCTTCTCCCGCACTCGGCTTGGCCGCGCGTTGCGCGCAACGGCGGAGGATCGCGAGATGGCACGTGCAATCGGTATTCCGGTCAATCGCATGATTGCACTTACCTTCGCCATTGCCTCGGCTCTGGCCGGTGGGGCAGGACTTCTCCTCTCCCACAAATATTTCGTCGAACCCACCCGCGGCACCGACTTCATCATGACAGCCTACGTCGCCGTCGTGATCGGCGGTTGGGGTAGCATCGCGGGTGCGGTGGTCGGTGCCCTCCTTGTCGCTGCCTTCCAAGCGATCGTCTCCGCTTACGTCTCCTATGCCGCGGCGACGGTGCTTCTTTATGCAACTGTTCTGGCGATACTCTTTCTTCGACCCCAGGGCCTTTTCGGCGAGCGCGCGCAGAGGCGCGTTTGATGGCGTCCACCCTCATCTCGGGTATCCGTTTGCCGCTTGCGGCACTCGCGGTAATTCTCCTCCTTTACCCGATACTCCAGGGTGACGCCTATACACTTCGCTTGCTCACGATCTCGGGTGTCTATGCAATCCTCGCCGTCGGCTATCAGTTCGCCTTTGGCTATGCAGGCGCCCTCTCACTCGCCCACGGCTGCTTTTTCGGCCTCGGGGCTTACGTGACGGCAATCCTTGGCGCCACCTTCGGATTTGGATTTGGCACAACCTTCTCGCTGTCGATCGCACTCCCTGGCTTCGTCGCACTCGCGGTGGCGCTGCCGGTCCTACGCCTCGAAACCCATTACTTTGCCCTCGCCACGCTCGGAATTGGACAGGTCGTCCTCGTTTTCGCCCTCAATTGGACGAGCGTTACAGGTGGCGCCAACGGCATTGCGGGTGTCCCGCCAATCGCCGTGCTGGGGCGGGAGATCGAGCAAGGCTGGCCCCTCCTGATTTTCGTCTGGTCGATCGTGGCCGTCGGCGGCGCCCTGGGTTGGCAGGTCATGCGCGGGCTTTATGGGCGAGCCTTCCAGCTCATGCGCGAGAACAGCCTTGCAGCACTCGCCCTTGGCATCGATATCGGCAATTTGCGCCTGGCTGCTTTCCTGCTGTCGGCGCTCTATGCGGGTGCGGCCGGAGCGCTCTACGCTCACGCGGTCGGCGTGGTCTCGCCGGAAGCACTCGGTTTTCCGATCATGGTCATGTGCCTCATGATGGTCGTCATCGGCGGCCGGGCGCGAATCTCAGGTGCGGTTGTGGGCGCGGTACTGCTCACGCACCTGCCCGAATGGTTCCGCGCGCTGGAGCGTTCGTATCTCATCGCCTACGGTGCTGTGACGCTCGTGGCGATCATTGCCGCACCCTACGGTATCGTGGGGGCCATCGAGCGGATTCGGGCCCGGTTCTGGCCAGAATGCCCGCCACCCGTTCCCGATCCTCTACGAGCATGGGCGCCGGACGAGACCGGACCGGCCGGGACGCCCCTCCTTGAAGTCGACGATCTCACGATCGCCTTCGGGGGTGTCAGGGCACTCGATGGCGTGCATCTGAAGATCGCGCGAGGGGAGGTCATCGGCCTTATCGGGCCAAACGGCTCGGGCAAGACCACGCTCGTCAACCTGCTCACCGGCCTTTATCGGCCGATGCGCGGGCGCATTCGTTTCGCCGGTTGCGACCTCGCGCGCTTACCGTCTTTCCGCATTGCGCGCCTCGGGATTGCCCGCACGTTTCAAGCGAGCAATCTCGACGACGACATGACTGTGCTCGACAATGTTGCCGTTGCCCGCTTCGTCCTTGAGAGGGCTTCGTTTACGAAAGCGCTCGGAACTGGCAGGACCGACGCGCGCCTCGCACGCGCGCGTGGCCACGCCATGGCCCTTCTCGACAGTCTCGGTCTTCGAGAGCACGCCTGGTACAGGGCCGGGGATTTGCCGCAGGCCCTTAGGAGCCGGATGGAGATTGCTCGCGCCTTGGCGCTCGAGCCACACCTTCTCATCCTCGATGAGCCAGCCGCCGGTCTGAGCGGTTCGGACCAGGCCGACCTCGCACATCGGCTCGCAGCGCTCGCTGCCGGTGGCCTGACGCTTCTCGTCATCGAGCACAACATGTCGTTCCTTATGCCACTCGCAACGCGCGTGATTTGCCTTGCCAGCGGGCGTGTCATCGCCCAAGGTGCGCCGGCGGTCGTGCGCAACGACGCGCGCGTGATCGAGGTCTACCTCGGCGCACCGGCGGTGCCGGCATTCGGTTGAACTCGGCGAGACGCTCACAGTGAACTCGCTCGGACACGCCTGGATACCACTCATCGAATATGGGGAATAACCAAGGGAGGGTCGAAAATTGCTGAAACACCTTAATCCCCCGACGGTGCCACCGCCAGCCGGCCGCTACAGCCAGGTGGTTGAAATCCCGCCGAACGCACGCTGGGTATTCCTCGCGGGTCAAGTCGGCGCGAGGATCGACGGCTCGACTGTCGAAGGGTTCGAGGCGCAGTGTGAACAAGCGTGGCGCAATCTCGAAGCCGCCCTCGAGGCTGCCCAGATGGGGTTCCGTGACGTGGTGCGGCTCAACTACTATCTGGTTGATCCCGCACATGTGCCGATCGCCCGCGCAGTGCGCGACCGCTTCATCGAGGATCCGGCGCCAGCGGCAACGCTCGTGATCGTCAAGGCACTTGCCTCGCCGGCTTGGCTCTTCGAGCTTGAAGCAGTGGCCGCAAAGCATTGAGGGCTACTTTCTGCGGCCGGGGCGCTCGTGTGGCGAATCCGAAATTCGCTCCCCGCCCCGCCCCCTAATGTGGCGAATTTCGGATTCGCCACACTAGAACGCGAGGCGGTTCGTTCGGGCCGCGAGTAAATGACCGGACCAGACGGCGGCGAGGCAGAGCGTCGCCGAGGCCGTAACGTAAGCGGCCGCCGAAAGGACAGCGCCACGCTGAAGAATGTTGAGCGTTTCGAGGCTGAAGGCGGAGAACGTCGTGTAACCGCCGCATATACCGATCATGACGAACTGACGGACCCGTACTGGCACCAGGACACGCCCATCCGTCCCGCTCAGCGTATTGAAGAAACCGATCAGCCAGGACCCGGACACGTTGATCGCCAAGGTGCCCCATGGAAACCCATCTCCGACCGTCGCGGCAAATAGGTAGGTAACACCGTACCTGGCGACACCACCGATCGCACTTCCGAGTGCAATCCAGAGATAAGCGCTCACTCAGGGCCGTCCATCGGCGAATGCTGGCACCAAGCGAGAGCACCTCACGGCTGGACGTTCTATGACGCGATGCCAGAGTGCTTTAGCTGCTCGTGCGCCACTTGTCGGCGACGCGGCTCGACACGCCCATGGGATAGATGAAGCCATAAGTCGCATACACCTTGACGCCTAAATCGTGGACTGGCGAATACCAGACCCGCACTTGGCTCCAGTCGTTGTTGGGCGACTCGTCGTAGATCGAGACATTTGTCTCGACCTTGCCTTGTCGTCCGCGATGCACCCAGTTTGCGTGATTGACCTTGATGAGGCGTGAGCTTTCCACCGCGGTCACGATCGCGACATGTCCCGACGGCATCCCCTTCAGCTTCTTGAAGACGATTGCTGATCCGATCCTGGGTGTATTTCCGCGCTCATATCGTCCGTTTGCTGAAGCCCACCACGTCCAAGCAGCGCCATAAAGATCGATGCCGGAAATGCTGCGGGCATAAGGCGCACACTGGATAGCCGAGGCGGGTGTCAATTCGGAGGATGTAACGAGAAAAACAAACGTGCTGACGCCAAACGCAAGTGCTTTGGCGAGATTGCGACTCGTCATGCTGCCCCCCACAGTTATTTTCGACCCACTACCGCAATGCGTTCCCGGACTTGGCGCCGGGTTTGCTAACCAAACCATCCCTTATTTAGCTACGGAGTTCAACCCCCGTGGTTAATTTTGGCTTAAGATTTCCGAGCCCCTCCACTCGCGAAGATTTGGCCCTCTTTATGAAGAATTTTCTTGCGTCTCGTCTGAAAGGGCGTATGTAGGATTACTGACGCATACGCACGTGCCGCTGGCCCTCTGTGGTTATGCAACGACGGTCGCGTCTCTTTTGGGTTGTCATTCGGCGGAATGCCGGACCGAGAGGGAGCAATCGATGTTCGCAGCCAATAAGGGTGGCCACGCCACCCGTCGTCGACAAATCGGAAATTCAGCGTCGGCCTCCGTGGCAACTCCCAGCGAGCGGGCTATTGTCGAGCAGGGCCAGCCCTTGCCGCAACCTGGGCCTGGACGCGTTCGCCCATCTGTCAAGCGCAAGTCGAAGGCGCGTCTTCGTGTGGTTCCGCCACACGTGGCCCGCGGCGAAATTACACCGCGCATTGCCGAGTTTTTGGACACGGTGCGGCCGGCAACACCGTGCCTGGTGGTCGATCTTGCAATGGTCGAGCAGAGCTATCTCGCACTCGCGCGCGCGCTCGAGCCTGCCCAAACGTTCTATTCGGTGAAGGCGAACCCTGCACCCGAAGTGATCAGGCTGCTCGTACGCCTGGGCGCTGCCTTCGATGCGGCGAGCCCCGGCGAGATCGATCTATGCCTTGCTCACGGGGTCGATCCCGCACGCCTTTCGTATGGCAATACGATCAAGAAAGAGGGTGACATTACTTACGCCTATGAAAAGGGCGTACGGCTTTTCGCTTTTGACGCGGAAAGCGAGATAGAAAAGCTCTCGCGTGCTGCACCGGGCAGCCGTGTTTTTTGCCGCGTCCTCGTCGATAATGAGGGTGCGGAATGGCCGCTTTCGCGCAAGTTCGGCTGTTCGCCGGGCATGGCGGTTGAATTGCTCGTGCATGCCAAGTCGCGCGGGCTCGATGCATGCGGCATCTCCTTCCATATCGGCTCTCAGCAGACTGACGTGACCCAATGGGACAAGGTCCTCGGGCAGGTCGCGCGCCTTTGGGAAGAGCTTCGCGGACGAGGTGTCGACGTGCGCGTCATTAATCTCGGCGGTGGGTTCCCGAGCCGCTATCATCAGGATGTCCCTTCGAACGAGGATTACGGGGCAGCTGTGATTGCCGCTGTGCGGAAACACTTCGGCGCGAGCATGCCGGAACTCATAGTCGAGCCCGGCCGTGCCATCGTCGGCGACGCAGGCGTCATCGAGAGCGAAGTCGTGCTCATTTCAACCAAGGATGTGGGCGAGCAAACGCGTTGGATCTATCTCGACGTGGGCAAATTCTCGGGTCTCGTCGAAACGATGGACGAGGCGATCAAATATCGCCTGCGCACGACGCGCGACGGCGACGCCACCGGCCCCGTCGTTCTCGCGGGCCCGACCTGCGACAGTGTCGATATATTGTACGAGAAGACGACTTATCGACTTCCGCTGTCGCTCAAGGAGGGTGACAAGGTTCGCATCCTGTCCTGCGGCGCCTACACCACAACGTATTCGACCGTCGGTTTCAACGGCTTTGCACCGCTTAAAGCCTATTTCGTTTGAGCGCATCACCTCGACCGGAGCAAACGCGGCTTCGGCGACTCGGGGCGTCGGATTTTGCCATCCGAGGCGGCTTTAAGGGATTCAAGAACGAATTCAGCAAAACCCTGCCCGGTTTTGCCGAAGCCGGCATTAAGCGCCGGCCGCTGGGCTATCGACAGAATTGCAGGAGTCCGACGATTGGCACTACGTCACTTTGGCCCAATACCTGGTAGGCTCGCCCGTCCTTTGAACTAAGTCTTGAAACTGGTCAGATCCACTTCACTTTATATTGGTCGACTGTCGGGTCAATCGGAGCCGAATTCGTTAATTGTTTCTTAAACACGATTCAGCACTAATGCTGCCTGCGTCATGGGGATTGCGGCGGGGCGCCGGAAGTGTATTTTTGGGCCGTTACGAAAACCCTAAATTAGTTAGACACGGGGGACACCAGTGCGATTGTCACGGTCTATCCCGCTCTTTGTGGCATTGGCGCTCGGCGCATGCGAAACGAGTGAGCAGAGCATTGCGCCTACGCCGCCACCGCCACCGCCGGCGGCGACAGCACGTTCAAACCAGGTGGCGGCGCTGCCGGTGCCGGTCCCGCCGCCCAAAGATCGCGTGACCCAGCCCATAGAGCCGGAGACGCTTGTGGGCCTCTCGCAAGAAGAGACTCGACGTCTTTTCGGCAACCCATCGGCGATGCGCGACGAGCCGCCGGCCGTGATCTGGACTTACGGCTCCTCCGGCTGCGGACTGGACATTTTCTTCTATCTCGACCTCGGCACTCAGACGTTCAAAGCATTGACCTACGATCTAAAGCCGAACGGACCGAAGGGCCTGCAAGGCGGGGCCTGCGTAGCCTCCTTGCGACCGTCAGGCTCATGAGCGATACGCAATTTTTAAGGCAGGTCGGCACACGCACGCGGCTTGTTCTGGTCGACGATGACGCGCTGTTTCGCGAGTCGCTCGGACAAAATCTTGTCGATGCGGGTTTCGATGTGTGCTCGTTCGAGGGCGGGGAACCCGCGTTGCGGCATCTCCTCGCCGAGCAGGACAACGATATCGTCTTGCTCGACTGGAAGATGCCGGAGATGAACGGCATCGAGGTCCTGCGGCGGATGCGCCAGGCCGGCTTGCAAGTGCCCGTCATTTTCCTGACGGTTTTGACCGATCAGATCTATGAGGAAGCAGCACTTCAGGGCGGTGCTGTCGATTTCGTCGAGAAATCGCGCAGTTTCTCGATCCTGCTGAAACGCCTGAATTTGATCTTGGAGGGGATCAAAGGTGGCAGGCCCGCGGCCAACGATGACACCGTGCGGGACGTTGACGACGGACCGTCCACATTGATGCGCGGCGAGCTGGAACTTCGGCGCGAGTCAAGCAGGGCATTCTGGAAAACCCTCGAGGTGCCCTTGAGCATCACGGAATTCAAGATGGTCGAACTACTTGCAACCCGCGTCGGCCAGGACGTTCGATATCGCGAGCTCTATGACCTGGTGCACGGCGAGGGCTTCGTCGCTGGCTATGGTATGGAAGGCTACCGCTCCAACGTGCGAGCGTTCGTCAAACGAATTCGTCAGAAATTCCGCGACGTCGACCCGGATTTCGACGAGATCGAGAACTACTCCGGTTTCGGCTACCGCTGGCACGAGAGGGAGGGCGACGATTCCTAGGATGATGGGCCAGCTCGAGCGCATCTCGCGCTCATTTGTCGTGAAGATTTTGGTGCTGGTCGCCATCTTCTTCGCGGTGCCCAGCATCGTCTATGAGCAATTTCGCGCGGCAGACGCCGAGAAGAATCGCCTTCTCCTCGAAAACGTCGAGGCCCAGGGCCGCATCATCGCGGAAGCACTCCGCCCGGCGGTCGAGAGGATCGACGGCTCGGCAATGCGGTCGATCGCGCAGGCCGTGTTGCGCCTCGGCATTGCCGGACCCAATATCAAGCTCCTCTTCCGCCGCGCCGACGACTTTACCAATGGCGGTTTTTATTACGTGGCTTCCGCACCTGCGGTCCCGTCGCAGTATCTCGAGCAGGAACGCCAGGATCTGCTCAACTCGGGAGTGCTCGACCGGCTCAAGGATAGCTGTGCAGACGTCGCCCCGCTCGGCATTCGATACACCAATCCGGCCGGCGGCCAGGAGCTGCTTACGTCCGTCATCCCCATTCAGGCAAGTACAGGCTGTTGGGCCGTCGTGACGTCCTATCAATCAGCCGAGTTCCTTGGCTCATCGATTGGCCAACCGTATTGGCAAACCGGTGCCGTGCGCTTCGCCGCGGCGATTTATCTCGTCATGGCACTCATCGTGACTGTCCTCTTCATGCAGGCGGGCCTGAGCTTGCGCCGCTTCGGACGGCTCGCGCGCAACCTTCGCACGGGTCGCGAGTTACGCGGCACCTTCTCCTCCTTGAACCGAATTCCCGAACTGAGCTGGGTCGCGGAGGAGTTCGACAGGCTCGTGTCGACACTGCGCTCGTCCGCTCAGGCGCTGCGTTTCGCCGCCGAAGAGACCGCTCACGCCTTCAAGACTCCGATCGGAATTATCGCGCAATCGCTCGAGCCATTCAGGCGCGGTGTTACCAGGGACGATCCGCGCACGCTGCGAGCCCTCGACATCATCGATCGATCGCTCGAGCGACTCGACGGGCTCGTCTCCGCCTCCCGCCGACTGGACGAGACCATTGCCGATTCGATCAATCCGCCACACGAACCCGTACCCCTCTCAGCGCTTGTCCAGGAGATTGCGGAGGAATATCGCGAGGCGCACGAGCCTGGGCGAGTCCGCATCGTCGCGCGCATCGAGCCGGGCCTTGTCGTCATTGGCGCGCCGTCGCTTCTTGAAACCATCGTGCAGAACATATGCGAAAACGCGCTCAGCTTTTCTCCTCTCAACGGCGAGATCGAGGTCATCCTACGTGCCCGAAGCGGGGTTGCGGAACTTTCGATCAGCGATCAAGGACCAGGTGTCGCACCCGACAAGATCGAGCAGATATTCGAGCGTTTCGTCTCGCTGCGTTCCGCGGAAGTGGCGAATAATCCGCCGCCGGGCGAGCCGCAGGGTGGCAAGGTACATTATGGACTCGGGCTCTGGATCGTCCGGCGCAATGTCGAGTCGATGGGCGGCGTCGTCGCAGCCGAGAACAGGGCCGAGGGAGGCTTCCGGGTGGTCGTGGCGCTGCCGCTCGCGCGCTGATCGAAGCACCTCATCTGCAAAGCGAGAAGCTCAGCCCCGCAAGAAACGCGATGCGTTTCACCGGGATAGAACACGTCTCTAGTCTCAATAATGTCCCAATCTTGTTCCCTTTAAGGCCGCGGCCCGATGCTAAATCGATATTGTGAAGTAGACCGCGCGGGTCGCCCGCGGGAGGAATTTCTTTGATGTCGTTGTTTACAAGCCTGCGCAGGTCGCCGAGTGCGGCAGGCATATTGATCGACAACGACACGCTCCTCCCTTGGCACGCCTTCGATGCGGATATCGAACGGAGCTTGCGCATGCTGCGCGGCGTGCATATTCCCGTTTCGATGTTCGCGGTTGGCCTCGGGGAAGTCTCGCGCGGTTCGGCAGCCGAGGCGGTTGGGGATGCGCTGAGCCGGTACGGGTCGGTCGGTCGTCTAGCAGATGGCAGGATCGGCCTCCTTTATCTGGGGCCGCGTTCGCTTGAGCAGAACGGCAACGCCGTCCTTGCCAACCAAGTGCATAAGAGCATAGAGCGTCGGTTGCATGAACGCGGTTGGTCGGGTCTCATTGAGAGCCTCGACTTGGCGGCCGCGCACGGTTGGACGGACGAGATATTCGGCTCGATCGAGCTTATCCGGATGCTTGGTCCAAGCCGCGCACGAGTTTGATCCCTGGCGCAGATACCGTGAATCGGGACGCCCACTTTCCCTACAGCACGGCATTTGCGCTCCCCGGAGCGGCACGCGGTGTGCGTCCACGGGCCGCTTCCTCCACCTTGGCCCCGCCGCGCTCGCGGCGGGGCTACTTTGTGCAGGCGTGGAGGGGGGGTGGCATCCGGGGAAAACCTCTTGAACGCTTTGAGGCGGTACCCATATATCGGTCATTCTCCTGCAAGCAGGATACGCACCGCCTGACGCCGGCAGTCGTCTGGGCGACAATCTGAAAACCGCGAGCAAAGCAATAAGCAAATCGATGCAGCATGTTGTCAGCCTCGAGCGAGCGCGGCAGCGGCCCGTGGGGCCAGTTGCCAGGCAAGGACATTGCGCGTGAGCAGCCGTTCCATCCCGAGCGATCCCGATCTCGGTAGCTATCTCGCGCAAGTCAGGCGCTATCCGATGCTCGACGCCAAAGCGGAAATCGAGCTCGTCCGGCGCTGGCGCGACCGGCGTGATCGCAAGGCGCTCGACCGCCTTGTCGGCAGTCATCTTCGCCTCGTCGTCAAAGTGGCGCGTTCATTTCGAGGGTACGCATTGCCGTTTGCGGAGCTGATCTCCGAGGGAAACCTCGGGCTCATGCAAGCGATCGAACGCTTTGATCCCGACCGCGGATTTAGGCTCAGCACATATGCAATTTGGTGGATCCGTGCGCAACTCCAGGATCTCGTTGTGCGCTCGAGTTCGTTGGTGCGCATGGGTACGACAGCTTCGCAAAAGCGGCTTTTCTTCAATCTCCGCCGCCTTGCCGCGAAGCACGAGGAAATCCACGGCGGTGATCTATCGCCCGAGACTGTGCGCTCCATCGCCCAAACGTTGGGCGTCCACGAGTCGGAAGTAATCGAAATGAGCCGCCGGATGAGCGGGCGGGACGCCTCGCTCAACGAACCGATGGACACCAGCGGTGAGACTGAGCGCCAGGATTTCCTGATTGACGAAGACGAGGACCCGGAGCTTCGAGTGCTCAATCGAGACGAAGCGGAGAAACGGCACAAGCGCCTTGAGTTCGCCCTCGGCACGCTTCGGCCGCGAGAGCGCCAGATTCTCATCGAACGCCAATTGAGCGATGCGCCAAAAACGCTTGAGGATCTGGGCCTGCATTACGGCGTGTCGCGCGAGCGGGTGCGCCAGATCGAGGCGCGTGCAATCGAGAAACTTGGCAAAGTCATGCGTGGCGATGCCGCCCAACCTGCCGCCTGGGGAAGCTGAGAACGGGCCAGAGTGCCGTTTGCCGTTTCGACCCGGCGTCCCTCTCACACATCTGCCTCTTGAAGTCGCTCGGGGTAATCGCGGCGTTCTCTCCCTGACCCGACCCATCCCTCACTTCCCGAATTTTGCACAACGGTACCGCTGAAAAAGCCTTGGCGATTCGATATCGTACTTGGCGAGCTCTACGTTCGGCGCCGGCGCGACATCAGGACGCTGAAAAAGTCGACGTCGCCGACATCCTCGCGGCGAATGCCTTCGGCCTCCTCGAGATATCGTCGAAACACGTCGACCTCACGAACGCAGCCGACAAGCCGAGGGTTGTCGCGCGAGGCGACCACTGGGACGACGTCACGCTGTGCTCGCTCGAAAAATTCAAGCGCGGTTGTGAGCCGGTCGTCGAGCGTAAGGGCGAGTGGGGGGTCATTCCCTAACACTTTCGCGACGGGCTCCTGTGGGTGTTCGAGCAGCATGTGACTGATATCGGCGGCATCGACTACACCGAGCAGCGTCCCATCCTCCTTTTCGACGTAAGCGATTTTTGTCCGACCGAGCAGGAATAAGCTCGCGAGCGTGTCGAGTGGCATCGACGCCGATACGCGCAAGAGATCCCGGCTCGTCACATGGCGCACCGATAGATCCGTCAACCTGCCCACATCGTATCCGCCGTGGAGATCCATTCCACGCACATGAAAACGCCAGGTTGCGAACGAATATCCGAACCAGCGCCGGGTTGCGACGGTTGCGACGATCACACCGACTGCCACGCCGATCGCGATCGGATATTCGAGTGTGGTTTCGAAGACGAGGAGAATCATGGTGATGGGCGCCCCCACAATCGAGGCAGCGAGCGCTCCCATGCCCACGAGCGTATAGGCGATATAGTCGGCTAATGCACCCGGCGCCCAGAGAGCTAGAAGCAATCCGAAAGTGCCGCCGAGGAGGCTTCCGAGAAAAAGCGATGCGCTGAAAAGGCCGCCGCGGAAGCCGCTGCCGATACTGATCGAGGACGCGAGGGCTTTCGCGCATACGAGAAATGCCAGCATCTCGAGATCGAATTTCTGATTGACGGTCTCTGCAATAGCGCCGTGTCCGCTGCTGAGCACTTGGGGAAAAGCGCTTGCGATCATCGCCAGCACGAGCCCCCCAATAGCGACGCGGGCCCAAGACGGAACCGTCACGCGGCTGAACCATGCTTCGACGATCGTGGCAATGCGCATGACGATAACGCCCACGACCGCGGCTGCCAGGCCGAGGACCGCAAATAGCGCATAATCCGGCCCCGCGATCCGCATACCACCGACGACCTCGAAGATTGGCGCCGTTCCGAATACGGTACGCGAAATGAACGTGCCCATGATCGCCGCGATGGTCACGGGAGCGAGGGCGGCAACCGCATATCCACCCATGATGAGTTCTAGAGCATAGAAAGTCCCGGCGAGCGGGGCGTTGAAATTCGCGGCGATAGCGGCCGCCGCACCGCATCCGACAAGGGTGCGCAAGGTCGCGCGACGCACCTTGAGTTTCTGCCCGATCCAGCTCGCCATTCCGGCACCGAGTTGTGTGACCCCAGCTTCGAGCCCCACCGACGCCCCGATGCCGACGGAGCCGACGGTCATTGCAGCGATCGCCACGCTGTCGGTGAGTGACATGCGCCCGCCGTAGAGCGCGTTTGCCTCAATCGCGTCAAAAATTTCACGAGGACGCCAACGACGATAAAAGTAAATCGCCAGGCCATAGACGAGGCCACCGGCGCAAAGGGCGGTCAGGACGCGCCATTGATGCAGGTTGCTCGTCCAGTCGGGATGCCCCTCGACCGATACGCCGAGCGTTACGCGCTGAAGCCAGACGACCAGCTTGCGCAATACCACGGAACCCCCGCCGGCGAGTGCGCCGATGATCGCCGCGAGGAGGATGACGAATATCTCGTCCTTGCGGGCGAGCCGGACGAAAAGCCGCCATTTGTGTGCCGCCCTGCCGGTACGCACGATTGGCCCCAGCCATGGGAGGCGGTCGAGCCAGGACGCCATTGTCCCCTTGTTCGTAACGCTTGTCGTCACGATCGCGCACTCCGTTCTCAGCCGCCGGGTGATGGGCGCCGGCGGATATTGCTACGCTCCCCCGCTCGGCGCCACCCTCGAAAGCGGCAGGAGCTTCAAAATCCGATGACCCCGCGGGAGGAGAACGCCAATGTGCGTCCTTGTCGTGACGAGCGGTATTCGATACCAGAACTTAGCATTGGTCTTTCGACCGAAGCGGTCGGTACCCCGCGCAATCATGCCTGCACCCGTCGACAAATGTCCAAATCGCGGGCACTCGAGCGTCATTGTGTTGGCCGGGCAATGTGTCCGCCCGGGATCCATGACGGAGGTTCGACATGCAACACCTCCTGACACTCTACGTAAACGAGACCCGATGGCCGAAGATGACAAAGGCCGAACAGGAACGTGGCGTTCCCGGCAGGACCCGTTTCCGGCCTACGTGATCGGTCGACGGTGGAATCTTTTGGGTGTCAATGACCGTGCCGGGCGGTTGAGCCAGTTTCTCACCAGCCCACCGCGGGTCGACCCGTCTGTCGACGGAATCGATCTGACGGACGCGCTATTTTCGCCCGATGGCCTGCGGCCGTTCATCGCGAACTGACAGGTGGTTGCACTTCACAACCATCAGCATGCTCCGTACGCCTAGGACGTCACTTTGGAAGAGATTCGTATCGAGTGCTTCATTCCGTCGGATAATGAAATCGAGTGCTTCTTTCGCGATCGGAGCAAGTAAGGCATTGATCGGCGCTATATTGGAGAACGCGTGGTCCGAGTCACCTCGTTGCCGAGCATTAGCGCGTGCGTAGCTCAAGTGCTACGATCCTACGATGCTGAAGCTGTGGATTCGTATCGACCTCTCGCCCGACGCCGCCATTGGTCCGGGCAAGATTCGCTTGCTTGAGTTGATCGCAGAGACCGGATCGATCTCGGCGGCCGGCCGCGCCATGGCCATGTCCTATCGGCGTGCTTGGCTGCTCGTCGATGAGTTGAACGGGCTGTTCAAAGAGCCGGTTGTATCGACCAGGCAGGGCGGGAAAGCCGGCGGCGGCGCTCGGCTTACTGTGTTCGGCCGCGACCTCGTTCGCAGTTATCGAGAAATGGAAAAAAGGGCAGAGGCAGCGCTGTCGAAGGAGCTCTCGCGAATTCAGGCTGCTATGCCAAATCGTCGGCATCGCGCGAAACGCTCGAAGGCCGCCTGAATATGATTGCCTCTTCGCCCTGTGCGGCGACGAGATGTTGGGGCGCCAGCGTGAAGGAAGATGGACGTTGGAACCTGAGGCAGGTTGACCCGATCCAACGTCGTTGCTTTCACCGATCGACTCGAACACGCGCGGCCAAGTCCTGCCGGTCGAGGAATTCAAGAATATCGACGTCGCGTGGACGCTTGCGCGATTTCGGGCGTTCCCAGACGACACCGGGGTAACCTTTGAGGGGAACAAGTCGTTTACCCGTGTAGGCCCAATCCTGAAGCTCCTCGATGGCGACGTGATAGCGGGGCTCCCGGCCCGTACGTCCCGTAAAAAGCGCCCGCGGGATATTGACCATGTGCGGCGAACGCTTGCGCTCGTAGAGTAGCGGCGTGCCGCACCGGGAACAGAAGCTCCGGGTCGACTTCGTCTTCGTATCCTCGAAGCGAGCGATGCTTCTTCGGCCTTTTGCCACGCGAATGTGTTTGCGCCAGCAGCCGATATAGGTCGCATAGGCGGCACCGTGCGCACGACGGCTTGCCGCGGAGTGATCGTGCCAAGCCCAAAAAGCGGGAAATTCGATCTCTAGTTCGACCGCACCGCAAAGGCAGCGGCCGACCACGCGTTGGCCAGGTCGCTTTCGTGCAGCACCTTCCTCCGGGCTTTCCAATTTCATCCTCGACCTCGCATCGACGGCCAGGCTAGGGGCTCTCCTGCACGATTAACATAAATGACCAACAACTGCAGCGGTGGCGTCGAAGGATCGAGAGGGTCACATACCGGGGAATGAACTCATTGAGATGCGCATCGGGCCCACTATCATCGGACCAAACGCGCCAGCCCGGTTCACTACCAACGTCGCTCAAAATGTCGGCGCCCGGGGTTCACGATATTCACTTGAGATACGCCTTCACCACGTCAATCAACTCCTCGGCAGCGGCAACATCGACTCCCCCCGACTTCTGCTGCCGTTCGATCATGTGGTGGCGAATGTGATCTTCAATGATCTCGGCCATCAAGCCATCGAGGGCACCCTTGCATGCTGCGATGAGCTGCATCGTTTGTGCGCCGTCGCTATCTTCCTGAATCGCGCGTTCGATCGCATCGACCTGGCCGGCGATCCGGCGCACGCGGTTGATCAATTTCTTCTGTTCATGATCCAGCTGATGGGTCATTGAGTTCCCCTCACAAAAACCGTTGTACTATACCCCGGGATGGTATATAGCGGGCTGGCCCTGCCGTTTCGGTCGGGCACGATTTCCGCCGTGTATGGGCGGGTTATCGGATGGGGCGAGGCTCCATCGACCGTGCACAACAGCTGAGACGAAAATGGACTGCCATAGTAGAACCGCCTCGATGAACGCCCACGGGGTCTCATCGGGGCACAAACCGGAGATCCGTTTCGGCGCCTGCGGCGTGGGCGGGGTGAAGGGCGAGAGACCGGCTTCTGCCTAGTCCGCCCGTGATTCACCCGCGCTTCCCGCTGTCGGGGCCGGCGAGTTGGGTGAGTCATGGGAAGCATTTTTGCCCGTGGGTCCTTCGCGACCAATGTCTTCAGTTTGCGTTCGTCGGCGGGCGCGCGGCTATCGCCGGTCCGACCGATTGACGGCGCCAATCATCACCTCGCCGCCCGTACGCGATGCACCTGCCGCGACACGCGGCTGACAGCAAGACAGCATAGTGGCCCCAGCACCTCACCGCAAATGGGGTCCGCACAGACAATTTTCCACTCGCGCGTCCGCCGCAAGCAAATGCGCACAGTCCGGGGCATCCGTCGCTACGGCGATTTTCGCGACCCACCCTAGGTTTGTGCAACCGATCGCCGATCCCGTAGGCATCATCGGGACGGCGGCGCGAAACATACAAGAAAATCGGCTCGCGACCCGAGCCTCAATATTCACGGAGTACGCACAATGACCGTAACCGAAGCAACCGTAAGCCGGGGTGCTGCACTGGATGAGGCGCATGTCGGCCATATCCACGGCGCACTCGGCACTATTCTCCAGCACGATACCGCCCCGCGGCACACTTGGCGCGCGCGTCTCGTAACGCTCCTCGCCGTCCTTGGCCCCGGCCTCATCGTCATGGTCGGCGACAATGACGCAGGCGCCTTCGCAACCTACACGCAGGCCGGCCAGAACTATGGCACCGCCCTCCTGTGGACGCTCTTGCTCCTGATCCCGGTGCTTTATGTGAACCAGGAGATGGTCCTGCGTCTCGGTGCCGTTACGCGCGTCGGACATGCGAGGCTCATCCTCGAGAGGTTTGGCAAGTTCTGGGGCGCTTTCAGCGTGATCGATCTTTTCGTCCTGAACGGCCTCACCATCGTGACCGAGTTCATCGGCATCAGCCTGGCACTCGATTATCTCGGCCTGCCGAAGATTTGGGGCATACCGATCGCGGCACTCCTCGTGGTCGCCGCCGCGAGTACAGGCAACTTCCGCCGCTTCGAGCGCTTCTCGCTGATACTGGTCGCGGGCAGCTTCCTGCTCGTTCCAATCATCCTCATCGTGCATCCCCCGCTCGGGCAGATTGCCCGCGACTTCGTTGTTCCGCGGATTCCAGCCGAGGGCGAACTCAGCGACGTGATGCTTCTCATCATCGCGATCGTCGGGACAACAGTGGCGCCGTGGCAGCTCTTCTTCCAGCAGAGCTATGTGGTCGATAAGCGGCTCACCTCGCGCTTCGTCAATTACGAGCGAGCAGATCTCATCATCGGCATCGTGATCGTGATCATCGGTGGTGTCGCCATGATGGCCTTTGCCGCGGCGGCGTTCGATGGGACACCCGAGTTCGGTAAATTCACCGATGCAGGCGGCATCGCGGTCGGTCTTGAAAAATACGCGGGACCAGTGGCGGGGGTGCTGTTTGCACTCGCCCTCATCGACGCGAGCATCATCGGTGCTGCCGCCGTCTCTCTCTCGACCGCGTATGCAATCGGGGACGTCCTATCTCTCAGGCATTCACTGCATCGCAAGCCGGCACAGGCCAAGGGGTTCTACGCCGTTTATGGCGGGCTTATTGCAGGAGCGGCGGTACTGGTGCTCATCCCCAATGCCCCACTCGGCCTCTTGACCGAGGCGGTGCAGACCCTCGCGGGCGTCTTGCTGCCGAGCGCCACCGTCTTTCTCCTGCTTCTCTGCAACGATAAGGCAGTGCTTGGGCCGTGGGTGAACAGGCGTTGGGTCAATCTCTTCACGGGTACGGTAATCGCGGTCCTCGTCATGCTGTCGCTCATCCTTACCGCATCCGTTCTATATCCGGAAATGAGCGGGGGTTCCATCGTCGACATCCTGGTGGGCGGGAGCATTGTCGCGGTCGTTACTTTCCTTGTCAGCGAGATCTACCGGCGTCGTGACAAGGGTCGTGCCGATTTGCGTAGGGAACATAGAGCGCGGGCCACCTGGTACATGCCCCCACTCGAAACGCTTGAGCCCGCAAAGCTCACGCTGCTCAATCGGATGTGGATGATCGTTCTGCGCGGCTATCTGATCGGCGCTTGCGGGCTTGTGATCGTCCGTGTCGTTCAGCTCGCGACAGGCGGCTGAGCGCCTCAACGGGCTCCACAGATGCAAGGCGGCCCAGCACTGGCAGACCGCCCATTGACGAAGCGCCAAATCGGTGTTGGCGGGCAAAGGCGAATGCACGTTCGCATCTGTCGTCCCCAACGCGCTCGGGCGGCCAAAAACGGTGACGCGCCATGACGAAAAGTCTGAAAGCGACCTGGATCGTCTCGCGAGATTCGGCAGCGGATAGCGAAAATGCGAGATTTGCCCTCGTAATGCGCTGGGCACTCGCAAAACGGCTCCCGAGCGTGATCGGCTTTGGCGCCGCGGGGCACAGCGCAAAACGGGCAGCTGCCAGGGTCGTCGCAGCAAATGGTACCCCGGCGGTGCGATCGTGCCCCGGCGAGGTCCTTGCCACGGTCAAGTTATAAGATGTCAGATCGAGAATAAGGCGAATGTCATGGCTTGGCAGGAAACAGTGGTTCGAATCGCCGTTGCTTTGATGCTGGGAAGCATTATTGGCTTCGAGCGACAGTGGCGGCAGCGCATGGCGGGGCTTCGCACGAATGCGCTCGTCGCAATAGGTGCGGCAAGTTTCGTGATCTTTTCGGGGATGATACAGCCTGACAGCAGCCCAACGCGAGTTGCCGCGCAAGTCGTATCCGGCATCGGCTTTCTTGGCGCGGGTGTGATCTTGCGCGAGGGGGTGAATGTCCGCGGTCTCAACACGGCTGCGACATTATGGTGTTCTGCCGCTGTCGGGGTGTTCTCGGGCGCTGGCTTCCTGTGGCAGGCCGCGATTGCAGCCTTCTTTGTCGTCGTCACGAACCTGTTCTTGCGGCCCCTTGTAAGACTGATCAATCGTGGAGCGAAGCCCATACAGGACGGCGAGACGCAGTACGTCGTGACCGTCGTTTGCCGGGGCGTTGACGAAGCGCATATTCGCGCACTGCTGCTGCAAGGCGTTGCCGGCGGCGCACTAAGCTTGCGACGTTTGGACAGTGCGAACATCGAAAACATGGAGTTCGTCGAAGTAGGCGCTACCTTGGCCTCGGTCAGTCGCGCGGATGCAGCACTTGAGCAGATCGTCGGCCGCCTCAGCCTGGAACCGACGGTGACGGCTGCCCGGTGGCGTGTGGAATCCGGCCTTGAATGACCCGCTATTCGAATTTGGGCCACGCACCACGCCACAACGACCTCTCGTCATTATGCACAGGTCGCGAGGCCCTCAGCCCACCTATTGGAGCGCGCCGACGAGAACTGGAGGCCGAAATGCCCGATTTCGAGACGAAGCGTCTGCCCGTTGAGCCTGGAGATGTCGCTCCGGACGGGACGGATGTGCGGACGTTGCTTCGACTCAAGGGAGGAAGCTTTGCGCATTTTGAACTGGCTCCCGGCAAAATTTCCATCGCTGTCGTCCATCGAACGATTGAGGAAATTTGGTACTTTCTGGGTGGACGCGGAGAGATGTGGCGACAGCAGGACGAACATGAGGAAGTGATCCCTGTCGATTCGGGCGTATGCATTACGATTCCACTTGGGACCCGATTTCAAATTCGCGCTTTTGGCAATGAGCCGCTTCAGTTCGTCGTTGTGACGATGCCCCCGTGGCCCGGAGGCGACGAAGCATATCAGGTTCGCGGCAAGTGGGAGCCGACGGAGCGAGATCGGGGGCCATAAATTCAGAGCGCCGGCGTCCGGCTTCTTTACCTCGATGCTTACTCTTGCCGAGCGACAGAAGCAGCATGGCCGGTCGGTTTCGATGACCTTTTTGCCACAAGCCCTGCAGATTGTTCATTCACCAGTCTCAAGCCAGGATTTGATGCAGGATGATGGCGCCGAACGTCGCGGTGCCGGCGTATCCCTGTCCAACGCGAGGTGCCTTCAAATCGTATTGTAGTGTTTGGCATAAACGCTTAGCGTGAGGAATACGTATTAGTCTGGAGCTTTAGTGGGCAGTATCGTGGAGGACAGCGATGGGAGCCGCGACGCAAACCACACAATGCGCCGAGCCGAGAGATCGCCTTTCGCACCTTTTGGGTCGCCGGCGAATGTTAGGCGTGTTTGCCCTGAGCGGGGCAATGGCCCTTGCCGGGCGCGGGGAGGCAGCATCGGACGACCAAACTCCGAAGTCACTGCGGTTTTTAGCCTTCGTGGACGGATCCCGCAGCGGCACCCAAGATATTGATTTTGTCCCCCGCGAGCACGGTTTCACCGCGATGTCGACACTGAATATTAGATTGCAGCTAGCATTCGTGACGCTCTATCGCTTCCAGCAATGTGGGGAGGAAGACTGGAAGGATGGCAAGCTAATCGCCTGCGAGTACATTACCAACGACGATGGCGATACGACGCACGTCTCGGCAAAGCGCGATGACAGCGGCAATTTCGTCGTAACCGGACCGACCGGCGAACGAACCGTTCCCGGAGATGCTATCGGCGCCAGCTTTTGGAATAAGGAAATCTTGAATCATCCGCATATCATAGTTCCCGCAACTGGGGAGCTCGCCACGCTTTCGGTGCAACCATTGAGCCAGAAATCCGCCAGGATCGGCCGCAGGACTATTCAGGGAAGCGGGTTCTCGTTCGAGAGCTTTATCAACGGCGCCCTGTGGTTTGACGAACACCGGCGCTCGCTTGCCCTGACATTCGAGAGGAAGGGCCACAGGATAGAGATCGTTCGGGAAGCTTAGTCGATCCGTCAGAGACGCCAATGGCCCCATGAATGCGTCCATACGCGAGGTGTGGCCGACGGAGGTGACAAAGTGCTGGTAGCTTTGGCATGAGTCCTGCCTCGTGTAATGGCGACATGGATTGTCGATGTCCGGATCGGGACATTGGCGGTCGTACGGATTGGATTTCTGAGTTGCCTGCTTTTCCCCAGGAAGCAAATCTTCGAACGACCCCGTGACACGTCGCAGGTGTGCCATAATTGGACGCGGAATAACCGGATGGCGCGGGGCCAGAACGCGCACTGAACTGAGATATGAAATGCGAGTTCGCAGATGACAGGGATTATTATTTAGTCCCAGCGATTGGCGTTCTCCGAGAAACCGGGACGTTGCGCTCGCACGACGCAGAAGCGCTGGCCGGTCGGCGCCTGCATTACGACCCAGCGCTTCAATCGGTCCACCACTTTGGCGCCTAGCTTCTCCAGACGCGCGACTTCGGCGGCGATATCGTCGGTCTCGATATCCAGATGGACGCGACTCTCGTGGTTCACGCGCTGGATTTCGACGATGAGTTCGTGGACCGGAGTCTCCAACATGCGATAATTGCCGCGGCTGTTCGGATGTTTGGTGTCTACGGGACGGCCCAGCGCTTCGGCCCAGAAGCGAGCGGCCTCGTCCACATCGGAGGTGTTGCAGTCGATCAACGCGGCGCATAGACGCGAACGGTGCATCTCAGTGCCCCTCAAGCGATCTGGTTGAAACTGCAATGTGATAATTCCAGGGATGTCGAGTCAACACGATTCTGGCACTCGATACGAGTCGTGGTGTCAAGGCGTGCCACTCGGCGCTCGGCCGGCGATGGCCGTTTCGGAGGCCGGGTATGTCCGGTCTGCTGCAACTCGCAATCACGGGGCCGAGTCATGTTCTCTTGTTACCGGCAAATCTCCCGAAGGAGGCACTGCCGACAAGCTGCGGTTCAAAGCGCAATACTTTTTCTAGCCCTCGTTTTGGCTAGAGTGCTAATTTAGCAGACGAATATTGGCTCGGTTCGCGAGTTGGGGTGAATCGAGCAATGAACCCCGTCAAATGCAACTCGTGCAAGCCAGGACCTTGGGCGCAATGACTTTACAATCCTCACGAAACGCGAGAGCGCCGGACTAACCGTGCGCTCATTTCGCTCGCTCGAGGGTTGAGCGCCGCTCCAGATGGAGCACGTCATGACCGTCGCCAATCAGATTGTCGATATCAGCGTGGAACCGCTCGAAGAGCGACGCCGTCGACGTCGCGCCATCTTGCGAGTCGGTGTTCCGGTCGTCGGCGTCTTACTGATGATCGCGACGATCCTGACCATCGGGCTCTACGCCAATCGCGCAAACCGCAATGGCGTGCTGGCCTTGTCGCACAACCTGATCGACACGGTCGGCGATCGTATCGCACTGGAAGTGTCCGCTTATCTGGGCCCTGCGGTCCGCGCCGTGAAGATCGCGCGCGACCTGATGAAGGGTGAGGCAATCGGCAAGCGCCTGCCGGCAATTGAAAACTTCTCGGCAAGTTTTCTCAGGGAAACGCCTCAGCTCGACAGTTTCAGTTTTGCCGATGCGGATGGGAATTATGTCCTGGTGCGCCGAGGTGCTGCCGGCGGCGTCGATGAGGAGATCATCGACAACGCGCCCGGCTCCCGCCAAGCCGTCTGGGTCCATCGTAATGCCGATGGCGAGGAGATCGGGCGGGAGGAGGATCCTAGGAACGATTTCGATCCGCGCACGCGGCCTTGGTTCATCGGCGCTCAAAAGACCGATGGCCAATTCTGGACCGGAGTCTACGTCTTCTATAGCGACCGGCAACCGGGCCTGACGGTTTCCGTCCGCCACGTGGAATCCGATGGTCGTCTTTATGTCTTCGGCGTCGATATCACGCTGGCCGCACTTTCCAATTTTCTTTCCACGCTTGAGATCGGCAAAAATGGACGCGCCATCATCATGGAGAACAGCGGCCAAATGATCGCGAGGCCGGAGGGAAAAGCGCTCCTGCGCGAAACCAACGGCGTGTTGACCACCGTGCGCGCGGACGAACTCGGCGATGCGGTGCTGACCAGCGCTTACGATCACTTTCGCGTCGAGGGGCCAGGCCGTCGCGTCATCGAGGTGGACGGCCGGTACTACATTACGGCGGTCACGCCATTGCAACTTGCAAATCGCGACTGGTCGACGCTGATCGTGGTGCCGGAAGACGACTTCATCGGATTCGTCAAGAGCAACCTCCGTCGAGGGCTGGCGATGTCGCTGATCATCGTCGCGGTCGCCGTCGTCCTCGCGCTACTGCTGGTCCGACAAGGATTCCGCGCCGATCGCACGGGGCGCTTGTTGCTCGATCGGCAACATGCCATCAATCGGCAAAGTGCCGCGCTTGCGACGGTTGCCGCCGCCGCGGCCCGGTACGACCCAGCGCTGAACGAACCACCGCGGGTCTTGACTGAAACCCTCGCTGACGTGGAGGGCGCGCGGCGCGCCGCCATTTGGCGCGTTGCCGAGAGTGGCCGGATTTTGCGCTGCGAGGATATTTTCGACCGTGAGACGCGCGGCCATGTGGATGGCCTGGAGCTTCATCGCGACGAATTCCCCCAATTCTTCGCGTCCCTCGCGAAGGGCGACGAGATCGTCGTGCCCGACGCGTCACGGGACAGGCGCACGGCCGAAATCCATCGTGTGCTGATGAAACCCGTCGGCACCCGCGTTTTCATGCTCGTTCCGCTCCGGCAGGACGAGCGTTCCGTCGGCGCAATCTGGCTGGAACACGCAACCGGCGTTACCGGTAATCAGGATTTCATCCGCGCGGCTGCCAACATGCTGGCACCGCGCATGGCTCTAGGCACCGCCACGGCCGCGAGTCTGGAGCGTGCGAGCACAACCGCAGCAAAAGCCGCGGCGCATAGTGGGGAGCGCAGTTTCACTGCCGACCTGCGGATCCGCGAGATTGAAGCGGCGAACATTGCCGGAGATGTTTATTCCGGCGTTGCCGTCATGGTGCTCGAATTTACCGATCCGGTCACGATGGCCGCGCGCATGTCTGGATGCGCCAATTCGCTTTCCGACAACGTGGTTTGCGCGTTGCAGGAACTCGCGACGGAGCACGACATTCCATATCTCAAGATCGTGGGCAACAATGTGGTCGCGGCCGCTGGGTTCGAGGAACAAAATTCGACGGCGGTCACGATTATTGCCGATACCGCTGTGGCGGTGCGGGACCGATGCGCCGCCCTGCTCGAAGAGGACGGCCGGGAACAGGATTTCCGGATCGGTGTCGACTGTGGCATGGCCATCGGCGGTACAGTCGGCAAGGAGCCACGCATCTTCAACCTGTGGGGCGAAGCCGTGCATACCGCGGAATCAATGGCGGCATCGGCATTGCCCGGGACGGTCCAGGTAACGGAAGCCGCGTACGGGCAGCTGCGCCACGATTTCCTCTTTCGGCCACGCGGAAGCTTTTATCTCGAACATATCGGAGAGATGCGCACGTTCGTGCTGGCAGGGCGGCTCTGAAAATGGATTTGTCGACGCGATCGAGTCCGGACACAGGGTACACCGCCGCGCGACAGCCGCACGGTTCGGTCAGGCGCGGACTAGCACTGATTGGTAGGGCAGTTCGTCGGCGCGCGATCTTCGTCCTGATGCTCAGCTCACTTGCCTATGGTGTTGCTCGGGAGGCGATGCAGCCGGCGACGTGGCGACGCACGGTGCGCGGTGAATTCCGTCGGGCGCTGCGCCAAGCGGTTGGCGGCGGGCTTGCGACCGTTATGGTCACGGCAGCCTTGATCGGACTCGCAATGGTCTACCAAGCGCTCTATTGGCTCGGCGCTGCGGGGGAGGAAGAGCTGATTGGCCCGGTGCTGGTTACCGTCCTGATACGGGAGGTGGCGCCCGTTCTGGTCGGTTTAATCCTGCTTGGCCGCAGCGGCATGTTTGCACTTTCCGAAATTTGCGCACTGCAGATCGGCGGACAGGTGCGCACACTCGAGTCCCAGGGCGTCGATCCGTTTCAGCTCATTGTGTTGCCGCGTGCCTGTGCGTTCGTGATGGCATCTTTTACACTCGGCATCTTTTTCGTGCTGACGGCACTCATTAGCGGCTTTGTCGCTGGCAGCTTGCTGGGTGCGGTGACCATGTCGGTCTGGTCCTTCCTCAATGGCGTCCTGCTTGCCATGCGCGCGCCGGACTTCGTCGTTTTTCCGGTAAAAATGATGGTGATCGGGCTGCTGGTCGCGTTGACCGCCTGTCTGACTGGCTTGACCGCCGGCACGCGCGATGACGTGGCGCACCTGTTGCCGCGCGGATTTGTGCGTGGCGTGGTCTCAATCCTGCTGTCGAGCGTCACATTGAGTCTTGCGGTTTGACGCATGAACGGTGTGCAACCCGTCCTCGACCTTGCGGACGCCCGCCCCGTCGGTGAGCCGGGCGGAGGCCGGGCGCCAAAGATAAACTTTCGCCTGATGCCGGGCGAACTTGCCTTGATCGATCAGCGAGGTTACACGCGCGAAGAATGGTTTGCCGACTTATGCTGCGGCCTCGTTGCTTTGGCCGAAGGGACCGCGTGCTTTCTTGGCCGGGATTGGGCAGCAATGCCATACCACTATGCGGCCGCCCTCAGGGGCCGGATCGGCCGTGTCTTTGCGACCGGCGGATGGATCGGATTCATGGATGTGGCGGTAAATATTCTGCTGCCTCAGCTTCACCACACACGCGACGAACATCGTGAACTCCGCGACAAGGCGATAGACCTCGCCTGCAAATTCGGATTGCCCGGGCTTCCCATCGGTCGGCCCGGCGACTTGTCGCCGAGCGATCTCGCCCGGGCGGCCTGTGTGCGGGCGTTTCTCGGCGATCCGGCGCTGGTTCTACTGGAAAACCCGACTCAAGGGCAGTTCCTCGATCTTCTTTTGCCGCTTTTCAATACACTTGCGACCGCACGCAGCCAGGGTTCGGCCGCGATCTGGCTCACGCGCAGCGACCGTGTCTGGCGCGACCCATCGGTTCCCTCCACCTATCGACTGAGGTTGGGGAAAGACGGGCTCGTACCCGCGAGGCACACGGCATGATCCGGGTGCGACATGCCGACGAGTGGGTCGGCTTCCTCGTCTTGGTAACGACGCTCGTGTTTCTCGGCATCGTGCTTCAGGCAGGCGTCCTGCGCGATTGGTTTCGCACCGTTTCGGTCTTGCGCATAGTGCTGCCGGAGACGGGGGTCGCTGGCATGGCGGTCGGTGCCGATGTGGAAGTACTCGGCACCAAAGCGGGAACGGTTCGGCGGATTGTCATCGATCCAAGCCAACAGATGTACGCCGAGGCCGAAATCGACGATCAGGCGCGCGCCTTCATCCGTCGCGACAGTCAGGCAGTCATCCGCCGTCGTTTCGGCGTGGCGGGAGCTGCCTTCGTCGACATCAGCCGCGGAACGGGACAGCCACTCGACTGGAAATATGCGGTGATTCAGGCGACCACGG